>JGI24539J26755_10000109_pt1 | contig 36212 bp, 39 predicted proteins | sample NorSeaMetagenome_2_FD_26755 | JGI IMG/M metagenome (IMG submission 26755) | reverse complement strand
ATTAATATGCGCTCCAGACCTCCAATCACCAATCGTTGGCTTTGGCATAAAGGTAATAAACATCCCATACTTTTTAGCAACCTCTTTAAGAAGCACTCTTAAGAAAACTAATCGATCAGCCATCTGCAGAATGTCTGTATAGGTGAAGTCAAGTTCGAACTGTGAATAAGCTCCTTCACAGACTACGTCCTTCATATCCCAGCCTAATTCATTAACTGTATCAATCAATTCTTTAAGGAATTCCATTGAGTCAATTGAATATTCAACATCATATCCAAAAGCTTGTCTCCTAGGGCGTAAGCCCTCACCTGGCAATGGATCATCATCAAATGCCTTAACAGGCTGTCCATCTTCGTAACGCATCGCAATAAATTCAGGCTCAATTCCGCAAAAAGCTTTATATCCAGCATCATCAGCATTTTGAACTGCTCTTTTAAGAGTTTGACGAGGGCATAAATTATAAGGTTTACCCTCCCACCATAAATCTGAAAAAACCCATACACAAGTCCTATCCCATGGACAGATTACTAAACTATCAAGGTCAGGAACAGGAATTTGATCAGAATCATTTGGACCTAATTCAGGTACAAAAGAAACCGAATGAACAGCAAATTGTGGCCCTTTTCCTGCACATAATGCTTCAAATTCTTTCATTGGAATTGGCTTAGTTTTTGGAAGACCAAGCATATCAATCCAACATGATAGAATATACTTAACACCGGCNTTTTCAAGTCTTGCTTTTTCTTCTGCAACTCGCTTCTTTGATGGCAATGCATCTGCCATATTCGTATGGTAAATCTTACTCATAATTTTTCTCCTTAAATTTATTCATTTCACTTTTAAAGTTTTTCATGAGACTTTAATAAGAACTGATTCTTATAAGTTGCAAGTCCTTTCATTACTTCAATGTCTTTTATATCATCGTTATTAAAACAATGTTTTTCTAAAAACCTACTTAATGTTTCATCACCTTCGGANGCTATTTCTACTAATAAATCATAACGGCCTGTAACCCAAATAATAAAAACAATCTCACTACAGTCTTGGAGACGCTTAGCAACCTCACTTGGACTAGAAGTAGGCGCCACTTTAATTCCCAACATTGAATCAGTGGCATAATTAATAGCAGAACGGTCAACTAAAGCTTTAATTTGAAGAACGCCAGCATCCTTCATCCTATTAACTCTATTTCTAACNGTTCCTTCTGATATATCAAGAGCCTTTGCAATTTCCTTAAAAGGCAAACGACCATCACTTTCGAGCATATCAATGATTTGNTGATTTAATTTATCCTTCAACGTATCTCTTGTTGGAACTCGGGGGCTATGATCCATATCATTTGACTCATTTAATTGATTCAAATGAACAATACGACTGCTTGAATTACTCATATATATAAATTTTAGTTTTGTGGCATGTCTTCTGGATCAATACCAGGAACAAAAGTAATTCCTGCTTGCTGTTTCCAGTCATGCGGATAAGCTGCATAGAAAATTACACACTTCTCATCACATTCATAAGCAATTAAGTTATCTTTTGGGATATATAGAACGTCACCAGGATTACATATGTATGCTTCACCATCACAGGTCAACCTGAAGGTACCTTCCATGCAATAAATAATTTCATCACAAGTTAATTCCCAAGGAACTGAGACTTGGTTTAAAAAGTTTAGACCACCACACATAGTATCACTTACTGCACTTGTTACGAAAGGCTTAATATAGCTTTTCCCTGGCTCTAAAGTATGCAAACGATGCTCTATGTCACCGAATTTATATAGTTTTGGTTGTTTATCTTTCATTATTATCCTTATTAAGTTAAGTTAAGTTTCTCGTTAAGTTCTACTACATATCCATCTGGATCTTCAATGAACGCAAGAATACGCGTTCCTGCATTCATTGGTTTAGCTGGACTGATGATTTTGGCTCCACTTTGCTCAAGATCTTCAACAGCCTTATAAACATCAGGAGTTTCAATACAAATATGTCCCCACCATTTCCTTTATCGTAATGAACTTCTTGATCCCAGTTATGAGTCAACTCTAAGGCAGGAAATTCTATTTCAGGACCATATCCCACAAATGCATTAGTAAATCTTCCTCCTGGATAGTCAGTTCTCCTTAAAACTTGCATTCCTAAAATATCACAATAGAAATGAATTGATTTTTCTAGATCGAGCACCCTCATCATCGTATGGGCTAATCTATAGTTAGTGTTAGACATAATTTCCTCCTTTATTAATTATTTTTTTAATTGATGCTTAGTAGCATTTAAAATCATCACCTGGAATGCATGAACGCTATCTTCCCAATGAGGAGACAACATTCCACCTTCATTTGCAGCTGGAGATAATCTTCCAAGCTGCATTCTTTCACAGATTGCATGGTCCTCCTTGTGCACATCCCACCATAGTTTTTTCATTGCATCAACCTCTTCCTTTGTTAAAGTTTGACCTTCAGTAGTATAAATAACTCTTTTTTGTTGGGTATGCCCCGGATCAACTGGAACATTTAAATAAACTCCAATTTGATCGGGTGAATATCGACCAATAATAAAGTTAGGAAATAGCGTAAGGTATCTTGAGCTTACTGAAAGACTCCCTTTAACTTTATCACTATCATCTAAATCAATTGCACTTCCAACACATACATCATCTATTAAAGTGTAGTGGTCTTCAAGGGGTTGATTGGTAGTTGTTCGATGCACAAATTGAACATGGTAGGGTTCAATAAAGTTTTCCATAAGAAACTTCCAATTGGTAGCGATTTCACCAAAATCTAATGTCGCAACTGGCTTGACTTGTTGAAAATTAATATCATCAAAATTCTTTATAAGTGGCTTTGCATAATCTTCAAAAGGTGGGGCTTGGCCATTTAAGTTAATAAAAATCCAGTCATGCCAAAGAGCTATTTTTACAGGCTTAAGTCCATGTTCAGACATGTTAAAACCATCAGGCTGATGAACTTTACCTCCAAAAAATGGTGTGGCACAAAGATCACCATCTAAATTATATGTCCAGGAATGATATGGACAAGAAAGCATAGGTCCAACATTTGTTGGTTCATCAACTAACTTAAGGCATCGATGCGAACATACATTATGAAAAGCTGAAATTTGACCTTCATTGTTCTTGATAAGAACTACGGGTTGTCCAGCAACTGTAATTGGTCTTGCATCTCCTGGCTCAATAAATTCATGAGCAAAGCCAACAAATACCCAAGTATTAGCAAATAAAGTCTCACACTCTTTTTTAAAGAATTCCTCACTTGTATATGCTGAAGCTGGAAGACCATGTTTTAAATCGCCCATCTTATTAATGGTTGACTCATCAATTGAATTGTTATTAATTGTATTGCTCCGAATAAATTAAGATTTATATTTTTTTAAATTATAGTCCTTAATATTACATATAAAGTAAGAAAATCATTAAAAATTTGTTAATAAATTGATTTATTAGATTAAAAATAATTAATATGTAATTATTACGAATATTAATTGATACAAATATTAAGTGTATTTTGGGTATTATCTGTATCTATATTTAAAAAAAGGATATGATTCGGAGCATATGGGTATAGGAAAAGATGACATCAACGTTAATCTAAATGGATTTGCAGGCCATGGATTAATCCACTCAAAAGACTCTGATGATGAGATTACACTTGTAAGCCCTGGAACTCCAGCAGGTGAATATCTTCGAAGATACTGGCAACCTGTCTACATTACTTCTGAGTTAGGTGAACTTCCTGTAGCAATCAAAATTCTTGGAGAAGAGCTAGTCTTATTTCGAGACAAGAGTGAGAATTTAGGTTTAGTACATAAACAATGTCCCCATAGGCAAGCCTCTCTTGAATTTGGTATTTGCCACGAAACAGGAATCCAATGTTGCTACCACGGTTGGCATTTTGATATTGATGGCACCTTATTAGATGTCCCTGGTCAACCTCAACATATTGCGGATATTATTAAACAAAGAGTTCGACTTGGTGCTTATCCAACCCATGAATTTAAAGGTTTAATTTTTGCTTATTTAGGGCCAATAGATAAAAAACCTGAGTTTCCTATTTATGATAGTTTTGATCTAGAAGGTATGGAAATGGTTCCTTATAAAGCACCCTTTGAATGCAACTGGTTGCAGGTCTTAGATGCCATTGTTGATCCTATTCATACTTCATTTCTGCACTCTAATATGAGTCGACAGCAGTTTTCAGAAGGTTTTGGAGAGGTAGGTCAGATTGATTTCTTTGAGAGAGATAGCTGGATCTTAGGCTGTAATACTAGAAGGGTAGATGATAACGTTTGGTTCAGGATAAATGAAGTTGTATTACCAAACTTTACTCAGGCAGGGGCAGCATTTGCTGCTGATGGTACAAAACAGATTTATTATGGAAGAAGTTCATTTACAAGATGGGTTGTGCCAATCGATGATGAGACAACAATTTGCTATGCTTGGGCTAATTTTGGTGAGCGAGGAGATCCNCATGAATACAACACACCTGAGGGTCCTGAACTAATAGAGCAAGGTGAAATATTTGATCGTCCCTATGAAGAAAGGCAAAGGTTTCCTGCTGATAGAGAGGCATGTGAAGGTATGGGTGCTATAAATATTCATCAGAATGAAAATTTACTGACTAGTGATCAAGGTGTTGCAATGATGCGTCAACGAATTAGGGATCAAATTAGAGCAGTTGCCTCTGGCGAAGAACCTTATAAAGTTATGGAAATTAACTCGTTNCCAGTTCCCACTTATGGAGGNGATACTGTTCTTAATATTCCAAAAAATAACGATGACGAAAACTCTTTCTTGAGTGAGCTTGCTCACGAATTCGTAAAAATTCAATTTGAAGTGGATGGAAAGCCTGAGGAAGAGAGAGTTAAAATAGTTGTAAATAAATTAAAAGAAATACAATNAAGAGAAAATCCAAAGATTAATAAATAAGAATACTATGGTAAGTAATAATAAAATAAGAGTGCACTTCAAAAGCAATCATGCTGATCCAGATTCATTTCCACCAACTATAGAAGGTGAAAGTGTTTTTGCTATTACCGAAGAAAGATTCCAAAGTGCAATTGAAAATTATCCAGATTTGAAAGATAAAATTGAGCCAGTTTTTGATTGGGATCTTGATAATTTTTATGAATCAATGAAAACTGCAGAGGTTCTTGTTTGTTGGGACTTACCAACTGAAAATCTAGCCAAAATAGCACCCAAACTTCGCTGGATTCATATTATTGGTGCTGGGGTAGAGCATTTATGCCCCATGGACTGGGTACCAAAAAATGTCTTAGTTGTAAATAATCGTGGGGTACATTCAGCGAAAGCAGGTGAATTTGGTCTAATGAGTATTTTAATGCTGCATACTCATATTCCTGAAATAGTTCATAATCAACAAAATAAGCACTGGGAATCACTCTATTCGTCTCCAATTTTAGGTAAGACGTTGCTAGTTATTGGAACAGGCAATATTGGTCATGCTGCTGCCAAAAAATGCAAATTATTAGGTATGAAAGTCATTGGAGTAAGTCGACATGGCAAACCTCTAGAGGGTATTGATCAAATGGTTAAGGTAGATAAATTAGATGAAGTGCTGCCTTTAGCTGATTACATTTTTATGGCAACTCCTAACACTAAGGAAACATTTAATTTATTAGATAAAAGGCGTCAATCATTAATGAAGCCTGGGTTAGGAATTGTTAACGTTGGAAGAGCTGCTACTATGGACTATGATGCTCTTATAGAGAACTTAAATTCTGGCCACGTAAAGGCTGCTATTATCGATGTTTTTGATCCTGAGCCACTCCCTTCAAGTTCAATATTATGGAATACACCAAACTTAATGGTTATGCCTCATATCTCTGCTGATGATGGTGATACCTATATTCCTCTTACTCTTGAGCTTGTAATGATGAATATGCAACGATACATTGCTGGTGAAAAATTAAATAATTTAGTAAATCCTACTCTAGGNTATTAAAGATCTAAGTAATATTTTTTATAGTACTTGGCTGCTTTTCTGGCAGTATCTATTAGACTATCTATTGGACTTGCCATTGCCTCTTCAATTGAAACCTCGTTGGAANTCACACTAAATACTTTATCAATTCCATATTTAATTTCAGAGGCTTTATCATTTTCTACACTTCCTGCAATTACAAAAATATTACAATTATATCTTTTTGAGAAATTAATTACTCCCATTGGAGCCTTTCCTCTGTCACTTTGATTATCAAATCTTCCCTCACCTGTTACNACAAGATCTGCATTTAAAAGATACTGATTAAAATTAAGTTTTTCAAGAATAATATGGATGCCACTTTTTTGTTGAGCTTTTAAAAAAGNAAGAAAACCATANCCCATACCACCTGCTGCTCCAGCTCCTGGTTGCATCGAGACATCATTTGATAATTTACTAGAAACAATTCTAGCGTAATGACTCAANAGGCTATCTAATTTCTTAATCATCAAATTATCAGCACCTTTTTGAGNGCCAAAGATGGCTGACGCACCTTGATCACCAGTGAGTGGATTATCAACATCACANGCTATCTCGAAACTGACATTTTTTAGACGTGAATCCATTGAATCAATATCAATATCAAACAGTTTATTCAAACTTGCTAAACCTTCTGTAAGTTCNTTACCATGAGAATCTAAAAATCGGATTCCAATTGCCTGTAAAAAACCAATNCCCCCATCATTTGTTGCACTCCCTCCTAAACCAATAATAATGTGATNAGCACCTTCATCCANTGCAGACAATAAGAGCTCACCAACTCCAAAGCTAGAGGCACTCATTGGATTTCTATTGTTNGGTGGAATAAGATGCAAGCCACATGCTTCTGCAATCTCGATAACTGCTATTTTTGAATCACCCAGCATCCCCCATTTAGCATCAACATATTTTCCTAAAGGGCCTGAAACTTTGGTTGAAAAAAACTTACCTTTAGTAGATGAAACTAAAACATCAACTGTTCCTTCTCCACCATCAGCAATCGGTAATTTACAAATATCAACATCTGGAAAAATATCTAAAAAGCCTTTCTCAATTGCATTTGCTGCAGCAGAGGATGTTAAAGTTTCTTTAAAGGAATCAGGTGCAATTAATATCTTCATATCTTACTTCTTTGACTTAATTATATTTTTTGCCCCACCTCTCAAGTGAGATTGTTGCAGTAAAGATAATAAACATGCCAAGCCACTGATTTATACCCAGAATATCTTGAAGAAGAATTACCCCTAAAATAATAGTAAAAATAGGCTCTAAGTACATCACATTAGATGTTCGCACGGGTCCAATAATTGATATCGACCTAAAGAAAAAGTAAATACCTCCAGTCATCCCCATTGCTGAAAGAATACTCCAAAGTAACATCTCTGAAGTTACTGAAGTTATAGGTTCTGAAGTGACTATAAAGTATATCAACACAAAAACTATAGAAGGCAATACCATAATATANTGAATTAGNCCCCATCCTGATTCTACACTTTTATGGCGAGATAAAATATTTACAGTAACCTGGGCGAGAGATGCAATAAGGCCCCAAAAAACGCCCCATAAATTCCAATCACTTGAGTCTCCTTGCACAAGGACCCAAATACCAAGTAATGATGTTAGAAGTGCGGCAGCTGATAAAAAGTCAATGGATCTACTCTTTAGTATTGAGTTAACAAAAAAGGTAATAATTGGGAAAGTATAAATTACTACTACAGCTAAACTTAATGGAATCAAGCTGATTGAGTACATATATGATGCAATAAAAATCGCTTGAAAAATACTAATTAGTATTAGTCTAATGTGCGTTGCCTTACTTTTAATTTTCTTAGGTGATTTATTTAAAATACTTGCAAAAATAAAAGTACTNACATAGCGCACAGAAAGAAGAAGAAATACGCCTCCTCCAACACCATAGAAATAGGGAGCAGTAGTAGCTGCAAAAGAGAAAAAGAAGGCAGATAAAATTGCTGTAAAAACACTTGAAAATATCTTGTTACTCATTTTGAATTTGGCCTGGATTATCTGTTGTAATNGATTGTACTCTCCAGCTAATCAATTTATTTGCAATATCAATATCATCAATTGTCCATGAGTGATATTCAAAACCAGCATCAATGATTCTATCTATTAAAGTTTTTGAGTTTTTATTATCTGAGGATAGTCCATCNGCCTTAATATNATTCATTACATTTAATATGTTATTGATATTACAGTCTAACTCATATGAATACAACCAGTAAGCTTTATAATTGGGCACTTCTAATTTGAACTCCTTAATAATCTTCTCATCAAATGAAATAATCACAGCTTGATCGGAATCTATTTTAAATCTTGACAGCTCTTTAATTAGCGGCTTTATAATCTCAACACCACACTTTATTTCTATATATATTTTTTTATTAGAAGGCAAAACTTTAAGCACTTCAGCCAGTGTAGGAATTTTTACTTTTGAATTTTTAGAATCTTTATAGGATAAGTTAAGTTGTTTCAACTCCTCAAGAGTTGAGTCTTTAATAATTAACTTTTGATTANAGACTCTTTTTGTATCCTCGTCATGAATACAGACAATTACGCCATCCTTTGTAAGATGGAAATCACCNTCAATCCCATCTACTCCATACTCCCAAGCTGCATTGAATGCTGGTAAAGAGTTTTCAGGTAGATCAAACGAAACGCCACGATGTGAAATAATCATGCGATCATTCTACATAATAGCTTAGAATAATGAAACCGAAAGTTCCATCCAAAANCTAGGCATTAAACCAACTAATAAAATAAGAATTCCATTTATAGAAAGTAGAACCTTCATATCTAGGGGGGCATAGATAACTATCGATTTGTCCTTATCAGAAAAATACATAGTTTTAATAATTTGCAAATAGTAATATGCACTTATAACTGCAAAAATTACTGCTAATACTGCAAGAATAACATAGCCTTCAGCAACAACTTGTTGGAGAATAAATAACTTAGAGTAGAATCCAATAAATGGNGGAACTCCAGCCATTGAAAGCATAACCACCAGCATAATTAAGGCGAGCCAAGGAGAGGATTTACTTAAGCCCTGAAAGTCAGCAATTTGATCTGCTTCAAAGCCATTTTTATTGAGAGCAATTATTACGCCAAAAGCTGCTAGACTCATTAATATATAGGTCAATACATAAAAAACTGCAGCACCATAACCATCCACCACTCCTGTAACAAAGCCCAGTAAAACAAAGCCAATATGGGATATTGTTGAGTAAGCAAGCATACGCTTAATGTTAGTTTGATTTAGCGCTACTAATGATCCTATTGCAATAGAAAGAATAGCTAAAATCATAAATAAATCTGACCAGTAGTGTTGCAGACTCCCCAAGCCATCGATTAATAAGCGTATTAAAATAGCTACGGCTGCTATTTTTGGAACCGAAGAAAGAAACATCGTCACTGAGGTCGGAGAGCCTTGATAAACGTCTGGTACCCACATATGAAAAGGAACAGCTCCTAGTTTAAATGCAACACCAATGACTAAGAAGACTAGACCAAAATTAAGAATTAATGTTTGCTGAGATCCAAGCGTTGCAGCACTTGCAAAGTTTGAAATCTGAGCAATATTTAAGCTACCACTGATACCATAAATCATAGACATTCCATAAAGTAACAGTCCTGAAGCTATTGCTCCAAGTACAAAATATTTAAGGGCTGCTTCAATAGCTGCAGTTCGATCTCTTGCAGTTGCAATAAGTGCATACAACGATAATGACATTATCTCTAGGCCTAAATATAAAGTCAGGAGGCTATGTCCAGAAACCATTATCAACATGCCAAGTATTGACATCAACGCAAGAATAAAATACTCATTTCTTAAAAGGTCATGCACTTTTAAATAATGGCGTGTATAGGCAAGAGCAATAATTGCAAAACCCAATATGAAAACTTTAAATGTCGATCCTAAAGTATCAAGTACAAAAGTACCAGAGAAAATTATTGCACTCTCTCCAATTAAATTAAATGCTAAAAACCCTGTTAGTAGAAGTGCTAATTGAGATAAGTAATAAGTAATGTGCTTTAAGCGATCACTAATGAATAAATCAAATAATAAAATAATAGCAATTGCACTCAGGAGAAATAACTCTGGCAAAGCAAATAATAGTTCAGAAGCATTAAAGTTAAAGTTCATCATAATAAAACTGGCAATTTAGTTGTAAGAGACTGCTCTAATAGATTAACAATTGAAGCATGCATTACCTCAATAACTGGCTGAGGATATAAACCCATCCATAATATAGCAATAGCTAGTATGGCTAGAATGCCAAATTCCCTAGCGTTAACATCACTCAATTTACTTACTTCAGGATTAGTAATTGTCCCCCAAAATACACGCTTGACCATCCACAAAGTATAAGCAGCGCCTATTATTAATGTCATTGCAGCCAAAAATGCATACCAAAAATTAGCTTGCAATGCCCCAAGAATAACCATGAACTCTCCTACAAAACCAGATGTGCCTGGAAGACCNGCATTAGCCATTGCAAAAAGCACAGCAAAGCCTGTNAATTTAGGCATTGAATTAATAACACCACCATAGGTAGTAATATCTCTTGAATGAAGCCGATCATAAAGAACACCAACAACTAAGAACATAGCTGCTGATATAAAGCCATGAGAAATCATCTGAATCATTGCCCCTTCTAATCCAAGATAAGCACTTTCAATACTTGCTCCAGCAATTGACACAAGCTCACCATTTGAATCCATTTTCATTATTGAAAAAATGGCAAAAACACCAAGAGTTACAAATCCCATATGAGAAATTGAGGAATATGCTATCAACTTCTTCATATCTTTTTGAACCAAAGCTACAAAACCAATATAAACAATTGCAATTAAAGAAAGAACAATCACAACGGTTGCAAATGATGATGATGCATCAGGTGTAATAGGAAGCGAGAATCGGAAAAATCCATATCCACCCATCTTCAACATAATAGCCGCAAGAATAACAGAACCNCCTGTAGGCGCCTGGACGTGAGCGTCTGGTAGCCAAGTATGAACTGGAAACATAGGCACCTTTACTGCAAAAGCAAGGAAAAATGCCCAGAAAATCCAGCTTTGCTGAACCATAGAAAGTGGTAAGGCATACATTTCAGAAATTGCGAATGAGCCACTTAAATTGTACATATAAATAAGTGAAACCAGCATAAATACTGACCCTAGAAAAGTATATAGAAAGAATTTAATAGAAGCATAAACACGATTTTGCCCTCCCCAAATACCAATAATCAAAAGCATTGGAATGAGTGATGCTTCCCAAAAAACATAGTATAGCATTGAGTCCATGGCTGAAAAAACACCAATAATGATTCCCTCCATCATTAAAAATGCTGCCATGTAATCTGCTACTCTATTTTTTATAACCTCCCATCCAGCAATAATTACTATTATTGTTGAGAAAGTTGTGAGAATAATTAGTGGCATAGAAATTCCATCTACACCAAGATGGTAAAAAATATTAAATTGAGAAATCCAACTTACCTTTTCGACAAATTGCATTGAGGCAGTTGAAGTATCAAAGTCTAAATATAAGTTTATTGATAAAGCAAAAACTAATACAGAAATACCAACACTCACCCATCGAGCAATTTCACTTCTATTATTTCCTATTAATAAGACAGAGCCAGCGCCTAGTATAGGAAGCCAAATTAAAATACTTAGTAATGAATCCATACTATTACCTTAACCTAAAAATGAATAATCTGATGCTAGAAGAACCCATCCTAAAACAAGCATCAAACTAACAATCATAAAAAATGCATAATGGTAAACATACCCTGTTTGAACTGGTCTAATAAATGCACCTATATAGCGTGCAAGTCTGCCACTTCCATTAACAAGAAGTTGGTCAATGATTGTCATATCTGAAATCTTCCATAGAAGATTACCCAGTTTTAAAGACCCTCTGACAAATATAAGTTCATTAAATCGATCAAAGCCATACAAGGAATTTAATACATAATTTGTGTTTTTAAATCTACTCTTAATTATGTCTGCCCAATCNGTACGGTAGATGCAAAAAACCCAAGCTGTTAATCCTCCTAGAACCATCATCCAGAATGGTAGTGTTACAACTGAATGTGTGACTAGAGAGAATGCTGAATGAAAATGACTCTTAAGTTTTGCAACTGCATGGTGCGAGGAATCTATGAATATCGAATTTTCAAGCCAACCACCAAAGAGTATTGGTTCAATTGTAAAAAAACCAATCACAACAGATGGTATTGCTAATAATATTAAAGGAACAGTAATTGATGGAGCCGTTTCATGTAAATGTTTTTCAGTATGACTATCAACTCTTGACTCTCCATGAAAAACTAAAAATAATAGCCTTAGACTATAGAATGCAGTAATAAAAACACCCACACAACTGCATAGTAAACCCATCCTGCTAAAGGAAGATCAGAATAATGAACAGCCTCTATAATCATATCTTTTGAGAAAAACCCTGCAAAACCAGGAAATCCAATCAAAGCCAGAGTACCCAATAGTGAAGTGATATAAGTTATAGGCATTTTTTTTCTTAGGCCACCCATTTTTCTAATATCTTGTTCATGATGCAGGGCAACAATTACTGAACCAGCTGCTAAAAAGAGAAGGGCTTTAAAGAAGGCGTGTGTCATTAGGTGAAAAATTGCAACTGAGTATGCGCTAACACCTAAAGCAACAGTCATATAACCCAGTTGAGAAAGTGTAGAGTAGGCAACAACTTTCTTAATATCATTTTGGACAATGCCCAGTAATCCCATAAATAATGCTGTAATTGCACCAATAACCATAACTACTGTCAAGGCAAAATCACTTAGCTCAAAGAGTGGGGACATTCTTGAAACCATAAAGATGCCTGCAGTCACCATTGTTGCAGCATGAATCAATGCTGAAATTGGAGTAGGTCCCTCCATAGAGCCTGGAAGCCAAACATGAAGGGGTACTTGGGCTGACTTCCCCATAGCTCCAACAAAAAGCAAAAGACAAACAATAGTTATTGCTGAGACGCCACCAAATAAGGTTTGTCCAATAATTTGATCTTTTTGACTAAAAGTTTCAGCATAATCTAAAGTGCCAAAAAACATTAAAACAAATGCAATCCCTAAAAGAAATCCAAAGTCGCCAACACGGTTTACAAGAAAAGCTTTTAAGTTTGCCTGGACTGCTGATTCCTTATGATGCCAAAATCCAATTAATAGATATGAAACAAGTCCAACTGCCTCCCATCCAAAAAATAGCTGCATAAAGTTATTAGAAATAACAAGGGTAAACATTGCAAAAGTAAATAAGGAAATGTAACTGAAAAATTTAGTGTAGCCCTTATCATCATGCATATAACCTATTGTATAAATGTGAACCATTAATGAAACAAATGAAACAACTACCAGCATTAGAGAGGTCAAGTTATCAACTAAAAAACCAACACTTATATTAAGTGATCCAATTTGCATCCACGTATATATGTTTTGATTAAAGATATCACCATCATTAAGAACATGATGATTAAAGACATAGAGTGACAATATAGTAGAAATAGTTACTCCTATAATTGCAATGGAATGGGAAAGGTTTCGACCAAGTCTATTTCCTGCAAACCCAACTAATAGTGCTCCGATTAAGGGGGCTAAAACAATTATTAAATATATATTTAGCATAACTAGCCTTTCAAAGTATTAGTTACGTCTATATCAATTGAGCCTCGACTCCTNAACATTAACGTCAAAATTGCAAGTCCTATAGCTACTTCTGCAGCAGCCACTGTCAAAATAAAGAAAACAAATATCTGCCCAGCAAGATCACCACCATAGTATGAGAAGGCTATGAAATTAGTATTTACTGCCGCTAAGATTAATTCAACACACATTAGCAACATAATAATATTTGTTCTATTAATAAAAATCCCGGCAAGACCAATACATAAGACTATAGAGCTCAAAATNAAGTAATCAGATAATGCAATCATTTTGACTCCTTGGGTGCTTTGGGCTTAATAGATGCAATTCTCATTCTGTCTTTAGCTTGAACATTAATCTGTTCTGAAATATTTTGTGTTTTTCTAGATGATTCATTTCGATGAACAAGAGTAATAGCTGCAATTATTGCTATCAAAAGAAGAATTGCTGCTAATTCAAAAGGATAAACATAAAGGGTATAAAGTTGCTCTGCAATAGCGGTAATATTACTATATGAGGCATCATTTTTTTCTGGAACACCAACTACATCTAGACCGAACTGCCCTGCATTTAGAACTAATACCATTTGTGCAATAACAATAACAGAAACTAAAATTCCTAATGGCAAGTAACGGGTGAACTTAGCACGAAGTGTTGACTTATCAGTATCTAGCATCTTAATAACAAACATAAATAGCACCATTACGGCGCCAACATAAATCAAAATAAGAGTAATCGCTAAAAATTCTGCCTCAAGAAGAAGCCATAAGCTTGCTGCACTGAAAAAAGTAAGTATTAAGAATAAAGCAGCTATTGCTGTATTCCTTGATGTAATCATCAGCAATGAACTGGTAACAAAGAAGAATGAGAAAACATAAAATAAAATTGAAGTAAATTCCATAGCTACTTATTACTTATATTTAGAGTCTTCAAGCTTAGCTTTGCTAATCTCATTTTCGTTTTCATCACCAATAGCCAATAGTGCTTTTTTATCAATAATACTTCCTTCTCTAGACTCAAATGCATAGTCAAAAATATGAGTCTCTACTATTGCATCAACAGGACAAGCCTCTTCACAAAAGCCACAAAAAATACATTTAAAAAGATCAATATCATACTGAGTCGTTCTTCGAGTACCGTCTTCCCTCATCTCAGAATCAATGGTAATTGCATTCGCCGGACACACGGCCTCACATAGCTTACAGGCAATACATCTCTCTTCGCCATTTGGATAACGACGAAGTGCATGAAGTCCTCTAAATCTTGGTGAAATAGGCGTTCTTTCTTCAGGAAATTGAACTGTTATACTATCATTAACAAATTCTTTACCAGTAACCTTAAGGCCTGTACGAAGCTCTCCTAAACCAAAATCTTTTACTAATTTTTTGACTTTTTTTATCATATTAATCTCCTTAAAACCAAGGCCCTAAATGAAGCTGTGTCATCAATGCAACTACAAAGATCCAGACAATCGTTAAGGGTAGAAAAATCTTCCAGCATAAACGCATAATTTGGTCATACCTAAACCTTGGGAAAGAGGCCCGAATCCAAAAATATAAAAATAGAAAAAAACTCATCTTAAAAAGTAGCCAAAATAAATCAGGAACAAATTCAAAAAATCCTTCTAAATATGGAATACCTTCAAAAGGGGAGTGCCAACCTCCAAAAAATAATAAAACTGCAAGCATTGCCATAAAGATCATGTTGAAATATTCAGCCATAAAGAACAACGCAAAAGGCATTCCAGAGTACTCAACATGAGTACCACCAACAATTTCTGACTCACCCTCAACAACATCAAATGGTGCTCTATTTGTTTCTACCAAAGCTCCAATCCAAAATACAATCATCATTGGGAATAGAGGGATCCAGTACCAATTAAAAATTCCACCAGCTTGACTTTCAACAACGGTATTTAAATTGACTGAACTTGCAATCATGACAACTGTAACTAGAACGAATCCAATAACAAGCTCGTAAGAGATCAGAAGAGCAGTACTTCTTAAGGCTCCTAAAAGAGGGTACTTTGAGTTGGATGCCCATCCTGCAAGAACAATACCATAGACTCCGACTGATCCGATTGCCATAACATAAAGCAAACTTACATCAAGATTTGCAATATAAAAACCCTCTCCAAAAGGAACAACTGCCCATACTGCAACAGCAGGAACAAAAGCTAAAATAGGTGCTAGGAGAAAGAGATAAATATTTGACTTAGAAGGAAAAATAATCTCTTTAAACATCATTTTAAATACATCAGCGAATGGTTGTAATAATCCAAGTGGTCCTACTCGGTTGGGGCCAATTCTTAACTGCATAAAACCAATAATTTTTCTCTCTGCATAGGTCATATAAGCCATCATAATAATTAAAGGAAAAATAAGTGCTAAACCTTTAATTAGAATAATCACAATAGTAGCAAACCCGCCATCAAACCATGGAATAAGTTGATTTATAGAGTTTACAAATGATTGCCACATAGTCAATACTCCTAACCTTTTCTAGAGTGATGTGTGTGGACAAAAACGCAGCCATCAGCAACGGTTTCATTAATAGAAACTGGAACGCCATGATACAAATCACCATCTGAAAGTTTTAATTTTTTCGCTGTCGATTCTGAAATAAATGCATCATTGATTTTTCCAATTTGAGTATCTTGAAGGGCTTTTGCTTTTCGAGTAACTGCATCTTTTGAATAAGGTGAGTACTGCCAGTGAGTAACTACTTGAGAATCATCAATTATTTTAATAGTTGGTTCAATTGGTTCATACATTGTGGCAGTAATAGAAAGCGCATCATCAGCCACTTGGCTTGAATCTACATAATCAAAGCCATCAAGCTCCAATAAATCTGCAAGTACTTTTATAATCTTCCATCCAGGCTTTGACTCCCCAGGGCTTTTTACAGATGCAGCAAATGATTGCGCAACACCATCAAAATTAATATGGGTCCCAGAACTTTCATAAAAGCCAGCCAAAGGTAATATTACGTTTGAATTTCTAAGCGTTAAGTCATCCTCAAAACTATTGAGTGAAATAACAAAAACATCATCTTTATTGAAAGTATCAGTTGCTAACTTTGAATCAAGAAAGTCGTATTTAAAATCTACATCCATTAACAGGAATACTTTTGAATCACCTTGAAGCATTGAAACTACATCCTGACCATTTTTGGTAGGCTTAAAATTAACTTTTTCTGCTGATAATGAATTACCAGTTAGGCTTATATTTGCAATCTTTGCATTTGCAAGCGAAGCAATTTCCAAAATGACATTGGCAATATCTGAAGAAGAACTATTACTATTTACATGCTCACCTAAAACTATTACTGGTCTCTCAGCTGCTATCAAATCGTCAGCAATCTTATTGTGGCTATCAACAATTTTAAATTTAGATAAATACTTTGGTAAAGTAGTATTAGTTTTTTCATAAATAGACTTTAGAACAGACTGCAACATTGTTAAGGTTTGTTGAGGTGAAGTTAAAACCTCAAAATTAGTTCGATAATTGAAGTCAAATTTTTTATTATTAATTGTATTTATAGATGCACCATTTAATGCCGCTTTTCTGATGCGATGATTAATCATTGGTTGCTCTAATCGTAGATATGAATTAATAATTAAAGCATGATCTATTGACTCAAGCTCAGCTAAGGTAATAGATGAAGCTATTGAGTTACTAATAATGAGATCGGCTTTATCTAGTCGATAATCAATATTTTCTGAACCGAAACTTCGAGCTAGTTTTTGCATCAAATAAAACTCTTCTAAAGTAGCATTTTTTGAAGCTAATACTCCTAATTGATTTGGATTTTTTATATTATCTTTCAGTCCACTGATTGCAAAATCAAGAGCATCATCCCAACTCACTTCTTGCCATATGTTATCTTTCTTAATTTTAGGATTTAATGCTCGGCTTTCATGATTAAGTCCTTCATAAGAAAAACGATCTCGATCAGATATCCAAGTTTCATTTACCAGATCATTATCTCTGGCAACAACTCTTTTTACTTTGCCTCTATAGGTTTGAGTAAAAATATTTGAACCAACTAAATCATGTCTTGCAATACTTTGAACAGCGTTCATTTGCCAAGTTCTTGCTTCATACCTAAAGGGTTTAGAGGTAAGTGCGCCGACTGGACAAACATCAATCATATTGCCAGAAAGTTCTGATTGAATTCCTTCAGTTAGGAATGGTTCAATTTTCACATGTTCGCCTCTACCAGTTCCTCCCATCTCAACAATACCAGCAACTTCAGCACCAAAACGAACACAGCGGGTGCAATGAATACATCGAGTCATGTCAGTTTGGATTAAGGCACCAATACCTTTATCTGGGACTATTCGTTTGCCTTCATTAAATTTTGAGACATCAGACCCATATTCCATTGCCACATCTTGGAGTTCGCACTCTCCACCCTGGTCACATATAGGACAATCCAGTGGATGATTAATTAATAAGAATTCCATAACTGCTTTTTGAGCAGTTTTTGCTTTATCATTTTTTGTATGAATTTTCATACCATTTGCCACTGGAGTCGAGCAGGCTGGTTGAGCCTTAGGAACTCCCTCGACATCAACTAAACACATGCGACAGTTTGCNGCCACTGACAATTTTTTATGATAACAAAAACGAGGCACTTCTATACCCTCTCGATCAGCAATAGAGATGATAGAGTCTCCCGGGTTAGCGGTTACTAAAGAGCCATCAATTTCAATTTCAATTTCAGACACTCGCCTCTTCCTCAATAAGCTGATGCTCTTCTTCTACAATACTTCTTCCATGTTTGATATAGTATTCAAACTCAGGTCTAAAATGCCTAATAAAGCTCTCAACAGGAGTAGCAGCAGCATCACCAAGAGCACAAATAGTATTACCACTAATTTTCCCTCCAACTGAAACTAATAAATCTAAGTCTTCATTTTTGCCATTACCATCTAAAATACGTTGTAACATCCGATATAGCCAACCTGTACCTTCCCTGCAAGGAGTACACTGGCCACAAGATTCATCATAATAAAAATGAGCTAATCGTGTTAAGGTTTTAACCATACAAGTAGTATCGTCCATTATGATCACTGAACCTGCACCAAGCATTGAGCCTGCATTAGCAATACTGTCATAATCCATTGTCATGTTCATTGCGGTCTCTGCTGACAATAGGGGTGTTGAAGAACCACCTGGAATAACTGCCTTAAGTGTTCTGCCTTCCTTAAGTCCTCCAGCTAACTCTAATAATTTAGAAAAAGGGGTACCCATTGGCACTTCAAAATTAGAAGGGTTCTGTACATTACCTGTCACTGAAAAACATTTCGTTCCACCAGAATTTTCAACTCCTAAATCAGCAAACCATTTCCCACCTTTAGTAAGAATTTCGGGAACGTTAGCAAACGTCTCAGTATTGTTAATAGTGGTCGGCTTTCCAAATAGCCCTACATTGGCTGGAAAAGGAGGTTTAAATCTAGGCTGACCTTTCTTGCCCTCAAGTGACTCTAATAATGCAGTCTCCTCTCCACAGATATAAGCGCCTGCACCTAAATGTGTGTATAAATCATAACTGATATCACTGCCATTAATGTTCTTACCAAGCAAACCTGCATCATATGCATCTTTAAGAGCCTCTTCAAAGCGATAATAGGGCTCCATAAACTCACCACGAATATAGTTATAACCAACTGTCGCATTCATTACGAATCCTGCAATAGCCATACCCTCTATAACTGAGTGTGGGTTATATCTTAATATATCTCTATCATGACAAGTTCCAGGCTCACCTTCATCAGAATTACAGACTACATATTTTTGACCTTCTTGATTACGCGGCATAAAGCTCCACTTTAATCCAGTTGGAAAGCCAGCACCACCTCGGCCTCTTAATCCCGATGTTTTTAACTCTGCAAGAATATCTTCAGGAGACATCTCACCATTAAGAATTTTTCTCCAAACTTTATAGCCACCAGTTGACTCATAGGTTGCAAAACTTGCTGGATTTTCTTTATCTAAGTTTTTAAAGCAGACTTCATTCATTTTAAATTATCCAAAATATCATCAATTTTTTTTGTAGTTAAATGCTCATAATATTGGTCACCAATCTGACACATTGGACCCCCAACACAGGCACCCAAACATTCAACTTTCTTAACACTCACTAAACCATCCTTACTTACCTCACCTGTCTTTACTTCTAACTTTTCTTCTAGATATGAGATTAGCTCATCAGAGCCATTTAACATACAAGATATATTGTGACAAAAGCGAATAATGTTTTTACCAACTGGTTTGTGGTTATAGTTTTCATAGAAAGTAGCGACTTCTTGCACACTAATTGTAGGCATTTGAAGATGATCAGCAACATCTTGCATGAGCTCACCTGTCAAACTTCCACCATTTTCATGCACAATTGTAAGCGCCTGCATTACAGCTGAACTTTCTCTCCCTTCTGGATATTTTGTTACCCAAAAATCAATCTCTTTTTTTGCTGCATCTGAAATCATCTATCAACCTCACCAAAAACAATATCTTGAGTACCAATAATGGTTACAACGTCAGAAAGCATGTGACCTTTAGACATTTCATCCATCGATGCAAGATGTGGAAAACCTGGCGCTCTAATTTTAATTCTATAAGGCTTATTAGCACCATCTGAAACTATATAAACTCCAAACTCCCCTTTGGGAGCCTCAACAGCTGTATAACTCTCACCCTCTGGCAAGCAGAATCCTTCAGTAAATAATTTGAAGTGATGAATCAATGACTCCATATCATCTTTCATATCCTCACGATTTGGTGGAGTTACTTTATGATCATCAGACATAACTGGCCCAGGATTAGACTTTAACCAGGCAACACATTGACTAATAATCTTAGTAGATTGACGCATCTCTTCCATTCTTACTAAGTAGCGATCATAACAATCTCCAGTTACCCCAACTGGAACATCAAATTCCAACTTATCATAAACTGAATAGGGTTCATTTTTTCTAATGTCCCATTCAACTCCAGAACCTCTTAGCATTGCGCCAGTAAAACCCATTTGTTTCGCTCTTTCAGGTGAGACAATGGCAATGTTCACCAGTCTTTGTTTCCAAATCCTATTATCAGTTAATAAATCAGAATACTGCTGAATACTTTTTGGAAATTTATTTGCAAAATCTTCAATAAAATCTAGTAATGAGCCTTGTCGATTTTCATTAATCTCTTTAAGCTTTTTATCGCTTCTTAATTTTGAATCAAGGTATTGAGGCATCTTGTCTGGCAAGTCTCTATAAACGCCACCAGGACGGTAATACGTTGCATGCATTCTTGAGCCACTAACCGCTTCGTAACAATCAATTAAAGTTTCACGCTCACGAAAAGCATATAAGAAAACACTCATAGCTCCAACGTCTAAGGCATGTGTTCCAAGCCACATAAGGTGATTCATAATGCGTGTTATTTCATCAAACATTACTCTAATATATTCAGCTCGCTCAGGAACCTTGAGACCTAACATTTTTTCAATTCCCATAACATAGGCATGCTCATTACACATCATCGAGACATAGTCCAGACGATCCATATAGCCAATAGATTGGTTGTATGGTTTGGACTCAGCAAGCTTTTCTGTTCCGCGATGCAGTAGGCCAATATGAGGGTCTGCCCGTTCTACAACCTCTCCATCCAATTCAAGTATTAATCTAAGAACACCATGAGCAGCAGGATGTTGCGGGCCAAAATTAAGTGTGTAATTTTTCATTTCAGACATAATTACTTCCTTATAACTCGAGGAACATTTACATTAGGCTCAATGCTTACAGGCTCATAAACCACCCTACCTAATTCTTCATCGTATCGCATCTCGACTTCACCAATCATTGGAAAATCCTTTCTAAGTGGATGTCCTACAAAACCATAGTCGGTTAATATCCTCCTGAGATCATTATGGTTTTCAAATAAAATACCGAATAAATCAAAAGCCTCTCTTTCATACCAATCAGCACAATTCCAAATTTTGGTAACAGATTTAATCATTAAATTATCTGAAGAAAGCAAAGCTTTAACTCTCAATCTCTGATTATCTGAGACAGAAAGCAAATGATAAACAACACCAAAACGTTGTTCTTTTTTATTTTCAGATTTTTGAGCTTGACGGGCTCTACCAAAACCTGAAGAACTCGCATTTCCATTCCAATCAGATTCACCATAGGTCATATAGTCAATCCCACATAGATCAATCAGCGTATCAAAATTAAAATCATCACGCAATTGCTCACATACTTCGATAATATCATCACTATTAATAACAAGTGTGAGCTCATCAAAAGATTCACTCAAATTATCTTTACCAAAAGCATTAGCTAATTTTTTCTTTAGTTCATTCATATCTTATGTTCGAGCAATTGTGTTGGTTCTGCGAATTTTGTCTTGCAATTGAAGAATTCCATATAACAGAGCTTCTGCTGTAGGAGGACACCCAGGAACATAAACATCCACAGGGACAATACGGTCACACCCCCTAACAACAGCATAAGAGTAGTGGTAATAACCGCCTCCATTTGCACATGACCCCATTGATAATACATACCTTGGTTCAGGCATCTGGTCATAAACTTTACGAAGGGCAGGAGCCATTTTGTTTGTTAATGTTCCTGCAACGATCATTAAATCAGATTGGCGGGGAGTTGGACGAAAAACCACACCAAATCGATCAAGATCATAACGTGATGATCCTGCCTCCATCATCTCAACTGCACAACAAGCTAGACCAAAAGTCATTGGCCATAGTGAGCCTGTTCGAGACCAGTTAATAACTTTGTCAAGTGATGTTGTTACAAAGCCTTCCTTCATTAACCCTTCTATTGCCATATTAAATCCTTATTACTCCCATTCAAGAGCACCTTTCTTCCATTCAAAAATAAACCCTACAACTAACAAGAGTAGAAATATAGACATGGCAAAAAATCCAAACCACCCTAACTTGGCCTGGACAACTGCCCATGGAATAAAAAATGCAACCTCCAAATCAAAAAGTACAAATAAAATAGCTACTAAATAGTATCTAATATTAAAGTGCATCCTGGAATCATCAAACGCTGGAAAACCACATTCGAACTGGGAGTTTTTCTCATCATCTGGATTGCTTGGACCGAGAAGATAGCCAACTACTGTTAAGCCTACTCCAAAGGCTATTCCTAAGAATATAAAAACGATAATTGGTAAATAATTCTCGAGCACTGTTTATCCTCATTTAAACAACGAATATTATACCAGATTATCGTAAAACCGCTAGAAAAAACTGTCTTTAAATCCTAATATGAAGGATAAATTTACCTATGAAGCTGAGTACCGCCAACAGTTAACATGTCAACTTTTAAGCTCGGCTGGCCAACTCCAACAGGAACACTCTGACCATCTTTTCCACAAACTCCTACTCCAGGATCCAATTTTAAGTCATCACCCACCATAGAAATTTGATGGAGTACCTCATCTCCAGAGCCAATTAAAGTTGCTCCTTTAATAGGTGTGGTTATTTTTCCATTCTTAATTAAGTAAGCTTCATTTGCAGAAAAAACAAACTTTCCTGATGTTATATCAACCTGACCACCATCAAAATTTTTCGCATATATCCCATTTTCCACGGATGAAATCATATCTTTAAATTTATCTTTNCCATTTAGCATATATGTGTTTGTCATTCTTGGCATTGGGATATGTGCATATGATTCTCGCCTTCCATTGCCCGTACTAGATTTACCCATTAACCGAGCATTAAGCTTATCCATCATATAGCCCTTTAATACACCATTTTTTATTAGTGTAGTTTCTTGGGTTGGAGTGCCCTCATCATCAATTGTAAGGCTTCCACGGCGATTACTAATTGTGCCATTATCAACAATAGTACATTTTTCACTAGCAACTTTTTCACCTACTTTGCCACTAAAAACAGAACTACCCTTACGATTAAAGTCCCCTTCCAGTCCATGACCTATAGCTTCATGCAAAAGAACTCCAGGCCAACCTGAACCTAGAATGACAGGCATTTTTCCTGCAGGAGCATCTTTAGATTCTAGAGCAACCATTGCAAGACGAAGTGCCTCTTTAGTATATGCTTCAACAAGTGAATTACTCTCAAAATATCCATAATCATAGCGACCGCCGCCTCCACTTGAAGCTTGTTCAGTTCTGCCATTATGTTCAACAATTACTGAAACACTTATTCTAACCATAGGTCTGCAATCTATTTGATAAACACCATCAGTTGATGCTATAAGAACTTCTGTATATGCACCAGAAAGAGATGCACTAACTTGAACAACTTTTGGTTCCTCTCTGGCAATTGCATTAATTTGTCTAAGTAAGCCAACTTTTTCTTTAGAAGTTAGGCTTCCTAGGGGGCTTAAAGCTGGATACTTAATTGGATAATCTATTGTCTTTAAAATTTTTGAGCTTGAATTAGCCTTACTATCAGATATACCTTTTGCAAAATTTACCGCACCCTCAATTGCTTTAATATTGAGATCATCTGAGTATGAAAAACCAGTTTTATCTCCTGATACGCATCGAGCACCAACACCATGACTTATATTGTATGAGCCATCCTTGACAATTCCCTCATCCAGGACCCAAGACTCAGCTACTGAATGTTGAAAATATAAATCTGAATATTCAGACCCNGTATCAGAGAGTGAATTTAGCATATTAAATATTTCGCTCTCATTAATTTTGTGATCACTAAGTAATTCATTAATCATAAAACTTTAACTCCATCTAATTTCTCAATAATAGGATTAGACCATGGCCCTGAAATAACAAATGTTATTTCAACAACATTATCTAATAGCTCACCAAAAACTTCACCACCAAAAAGCACCTTATCAGCAGCCCAAACTCCTAAACCGGCTAAACCTCCCCCAGCAAGGTAAGTTGCAAGAGGAACTGTATCTGCGATAGATGGCTGAACATTTGCTGCTAAATTATAGTCTTGTTTTATGAGATCTACAAAGCCAGTTAGTTCGATATCACTTTCCTCACTCTCAACGAGAAAATAATCTACTTTAGCTACCCCATCATTAAATAAAAACTTGGCATTGATTTNATCATAAACATAGCCCTGGTCTCTAAGTTCAGTTCTGGATAATCTTAATCTATCTGCTATCGACTCAAGATTGATATATGAAAGAAGTTTTAATAAATTAGGATCTTGGTTTGTAAAAACGCCCTTTTCAACTTTTGCCTTCATAAAGCCACTAACTTTTTTTGTTGAAACTTCCCAAGGCTCACAATCACAATATAATCTTAAATCTGCATTAAATGCTCCGCCTATAACAGGCTCATTAACCTTAAATTTAAGTAAAAAATCAGATAAATTATTATTTGTTGCCTTAGCTCGTAAAATTGTTCTTCCATTGAACCAGCTCCCATTAAATACCAAATCATCATTACTAAGACCTATGTTTTCAAAAGTTAGATTCTTAATTTCCATTACATTGTCGTGACTTATTAAGTCTACATCAAAATTTGGAATAGTCTTACCATTAACTTTAGCATCTGAAGAGTTTAAATGGAAACTAGGAAAAAAATCAGGATAAAGCTTCCAATTATTAATGCCTTCAAGGTTTAAAATTTTAGAATCAGTTAACTGAACATCATAACTTCCATCTTTCTCAATAACTAAATTAATATTAGATTTAAGAATGTCAGAATCAATAATAGTATGCCATTCATTAATTGACTTTTTAGCAATATAGGCATCAGTCTTAGTCTCTAAATGACTTAACTTAAGTTTAAATTTAGCATTTTCATCCGTTATCCAATCCTTTGGATTAAGGGATAACTGAAATAACTCATTACCTATCAATCCCTTACCTTTAGTTTGGATTAACCCATTATTAAAAGAAATTTGTGAATTAAATTCATTAATTAATAGTGACCCATTTAATAAACTTAATTTATTATCAGATGCATACATATCAAAAGTAATTTTTGGATTTTGATTACTATCATTTTTAAGTGGCACTACTAGATTAAGATTTCCCCATAGGCGCCCTTCAAGTTCGAACTCATTTAAATAATTTTTAAACCTGGATGGAACATTAGACTGTTTGATAAATTCAGAAACTTTTTTACTCTGAGAGTTAAATCTTGTATTAACTGATAACTCAGATCCTTCCATATTAAAATCTTTTGAGGTGATACTTAAATAGCTCAAATCAATGCCATCTATCTGTGCTTTATTTGATGTCAGCCGAAGATAATCATTTGAAAAATTAACCTTTGCATTTAAATCACTTATAGAAGGCCATTTAGAATCAAGATTNAGATTAGCATTACTAAGATTAGCTGAAAATTTTGTATTAGGNCGATCTAAATCCCCTGACATATTAAATCGAGTTGTTAGACTAATATCAGTCAAAAATCCTTTATCAATAACTTGATCTAACCATAAGGCAGCTGCTGTATTGGCTAATGCACTAGGTAGATTTTGATTAATTTTTGATACCTCAATCTCATCAATATAACTTTCAAATTCAAGATACACCCTATCTTGTTGATTAAAAATCTTAAGTTGGGCAGAGAGGTTAAAATCTTCATTTTTAAGCGAAAAAGGAATCACTGCAACTCTATCCTCTGTCGCCTTAGTAACGTCAATAGTTGTGTTAATATTTAATGCACTCCCAAGTTTTGGAATTTGTGAGTTACTAAAAAGAGATTGATCTCTCATTGATAATGTTAATCTTTCCTTATTTCTTTTTAGTTCAATTGCAGCGAGCTCTAACGACTGGTCTCCAATTAGTCTTGTTTTATCAATTGAAAGAGATTTAAGTGCTAGTAGTCTAGTTAACCCAATACTTGAAAGAATATTATCTGTATTAATGATTGAAACATAATTATTAATTGAAGAAACATCAATAATTAACTCATTGATATCTATATGCCCTGGTATTTCAATACCCTGATATAACGCCAATAAATCAACATTCCATCTTAATACATCAATTGATGCAATGGGCTCAAGATCTTTAGAGCTAATCTCTAAATTTTTTACAGCCAGAAGAAGTTCATTATCCTGGAACTCCAAGGAAAGCTTATCTATTTCAACATCTAAACCAATTACTTGAGAAAGTTGATCTTCAAGTGAGCCTTTTATGGTTTGTGGAAACATTACAAAAAAGGCAATAACTAATAATATAGCTAGAGCAATAAATGCTGTTATCCAGGTACTAATTTTTAGTATATTAAGACTTCGAAGGAGAGTTTTTTTAAGCATATTTTTGTTGCAATCAACTGCAACTTATTATAACCAAATGTATAATATCCCGGAATTTAATCTGTTCTTCAAGGAAGGTCAATGAGTCAAGCTTCTAAAACTTCTACAAAATTAATGCTTTTCGTTTGGTTAATAGCTATGATTTTTATCGGTATCAAAGCCCTTAACTCAACTAATGGAGAGTCTAATGTTAGTGAAAGTATGATTGATAATGCAGCTCTTGAGAGGATTAAACCAATAGGAATGGTTGCTATTGATACTGCAATAGCCGAAGCATCTGCTGAACTTCAGGCTAAAGCTGAGCGTTCTGGTGAACAAATATATAATGCAAATTGTATGGGTTGTCATAATTCAGGTGTTTTAGGATCTCCTAAGTATGCTTCATTAGAAGATTGGGCACCTAGAATTGGGCTTGGNGTTGATAAACTTACTGCATCAGCTATTGCTGGTAAAGGGGGAATGCCTGCAAAAGGAACCTGTATGGACTGCTCTGATAATGATATAAAAATCACTGTCCAATATATGTTGGATAGCTTAGAGTAAATCTTTTATTTTCGATTTATGATTCTATGTATTGAAAGACTCCAAGAGCTCTATTTTTTTCTACATCATCCCAAGGTAAGACTCTTCCATTCATTGCAACATATACTCCAGATTCTAATAGTTGAAGAGAGCCCAAAGCACAGCCAAAATTAAATAGGGCATCCGAATTGCTAACTGCATATGGCACCATAGCGCCAAAAAGAACAATAGTCTTATCTATATCACTTTNACCAATCAATCTAGCTGTGTCACACATAGTATCAGTGCCGTGAGTAATCAAGATAAAATCCTCTTCACACCTCCTACAGCTATCGACAATAAGATCTCGCTCTTTGTCCACCATATCTAAACTGTCTAATAACATTATTTCCTCTAAAGTTAAATCTACCTCAACTCTAGATCGCTTAACCATCTCAGGAAAATGAGTCTTATCAAATTCAAGCTCACCATTAGATTGGTTATAGACCTTATCAATTGTTCCACCTGTAATAAGTAATCTAACTTTCATATTTTCATCTTAATATTAAATTTAATTAATTATAACTTCTCTTACCAAAAATATCAGTTCCAACTCTAACAAATGTAGCACCTCTTTCTATTGCTAATTCGAGGTCTGCTGACATTCCCATTGATAATGAATCAAGATAAGAAAAATTTGAAACTAATTTCGCCATTTCACTAAAACTAGCTGCAGAATTTTCAGGGTTAGGGATACACATGAAACCTCTTAAAGCAATATTAGGTAATTCTTTAACCTCAGAGATGATCTCTGGAATATCCTCAATAAGTAATCCAGATTTTGTTTCCTCTTTGTCAATATTTATCTGCATAAGGATATTAAGTTGGCCTAAATTTGGATCTCTTTGAGANCTTAGTCTTTTTGCAATCTTCAGCCTATCAACACTGTGGACCCAATCGAAATTCTCTGCAATACCTGCAGTTTTATTTGCTTGAATTGGACCAATAAAATGCCAAGTTAAATTANTATCTTTAAGTGATGATATTTTTTCTAAAGATTCTTGTAAATAATTTTCACCAAAATGAAACTGTCCTGCATCAATCGCTTCTTGAATTTCTGAAATCGATCGAGTTTTACTAACCGCAATTAACTCTACCTCCTGATCATGTTTTACAGATTCTATCCGGGACTTTACAAAATTTAAGTTATCCNAAATCATTAGAAAACTGACTGGGCATCAAATATTGGTCCATCAACACAGACTCTTTTCATAGCAGGGCCATTACTAGTTTGAACCTCAACAACACATCCAGCNCAGCCACCAACTGCACAAGCCATAAACTCTTCTAAAGAAACTTGACAAGGTAGGTTGTAATCTTCAGCTAACTTTGAAACAGCCTCAAGCATTGGATGAGGCCCACAAGAATAAATTTCAATTTCCTGTAATTCATTTTCTGATAAGCTGTCTAAATACTCTTTAGCAAGTCCAGTAACAAAACCATTATAAACACCCTCATAACTTTGTAAGCTTGTTAAACCACAAGCAATTTTCCACTCTTCTAGTTGTGGCATAGTATGAAGCTTAGATGAATAAAAACCACTTAAATTGCTTACAATTGTTTTAAATGGAAAGGGAATCTCAGAGCCCAGTATTACATAGGGATTATAGAAATTATTGTCTTTTATATATTGTGCAATTGCAATTATTGGCGGCATTCCAACTCCACCTCCAATCAAAAGAGGATTTTTTTTATCTGTCATCTTAAATCCATTTCCGATTGGACCAATTGCAGACAAAATATCACCAATTTTACGCTCGGCTAATTGCCTAGTTCCCTCACCTACAATTTTATATAAAAGATCAAAGGTTCCATTTGTTTTATCAACAGACATAACCGATATAGGTCTTCTCATAGCAAGCATTCCAGAAACAGATAGATGGACAAATTGACCTGGAAGAGTTGTATTAGCAATTTCTGGACAGGCTAAAGTAATTATAAATTGTTCAGCTTCGTACTTATAATGAGCTAGTATCTGGCATTCATTTACACTAATGGTATCTCTATTACTACTACCCATTTTTGGTAATTAGTGTACCCACGCCTGAATCAGTAAAGACCTCTAATAAGACTGCATGAGAAACTCTACCATCAATAATATGACTCCTCTCTACACCATTTTTAACTGCTGATAATGCACAGTCAATCTTAGGAAGCATCCCACCCTGAATTGATCCATCATCAATAAGTTTTTTTGCAGAAGTCGAATTCAAATTTGATACAAGTTCACCCTCATTGTTTAATAAACCTAGAGTATTAGTTAGCAGAATGAGTTTTTCAGCATTTAGTGACTCTGCTATTGCACCCGCTACAAGGTCTGCATTTATATTATATGAAAAGCCATCTTTGCCCACGCCGATAGGAGCAATTACAGGAATGAAGTCCCCTTGCAGCAATAAATTAATAACCGAGACATCTATCTGATCAACTTGACCAACATGGCCTAAATCAATGATTTCAGATGTAGGTTCAATCTTAGTCTTTAATTTTTTTGCAGTAATAAGCCTTCCATCTTTCCCTGTAAGGCCAATTGAGTTGCCTCCATGCTGATGGATCAGGTTTACGATTTCTTTATTCACCAAGCCCCCCAATACCATCTCAACAACATCCATTGTTTCACTATCAGTTACTCGCATACCATCAACAAATTCAGTATTTTTTCCAAGCTTTTCAAGGGTCTTACCAATCTGTGGCCCACCACCATGAACTACGATAGGATTCATTCCAACGGACTTCATGAGCACTATATCTCTAGCAAAGCTTGACTTTAAATCCTCATCAACCATAGCATTTCCACCATATTTGATAACAATAGTCTTGCCCTTAAATTTTTGAATATAAGGCAAAGACTCTGTAAGTACGTCGGCAATTTTGTGAGATATCATAAACGTAAGGTTTCTTTAAAAACTAGATAAGATTTTACCAGTCAACTCGATTAGTGACAGGATTTACCTAATTTTTTTAATCGCCAGTAATTGAAGGGCCAAGGCGTTATAAAACCAAAAAATAACGCAATTGGCAATACCCAAAGCTTAAATATAGCTCCACCAGTTAATAAATAATCAACTAAATTCATTGCTAATTCCATTGAAATCATTGAAATTAAACTCATTCCTAATGCAGTTTTTATAGCACTTGCAAAATCAAATGATTGACGCATCAACATATAGGTTTCCAACAATATACTTGCAATAATTCCATTAATCATTGCAAGTCCAAAAATGTAAATGGTTGGCCAACCACTATCTTGCAATAAAGCGATTGTTCCAAAATCACCAATAGCACAACCAATTAAGCACCATTTAGTGTTATTTGCACTTTGGCGCCAAGTATGTCTGCATGTCCAAAAATCATCAATCATTTTATTACCTATTTTTATTTTGTTATCATTTGGCCATAGTCTTTAAATATAGTCAAGCAAAGGCTCTGCTAATTTTATTAAAGAAAAATCTCTTGCAAATTATTAAGAAAATTAAAGCCTTTCTTACTTGGTTTTATTTGTCTATCTTTTTTTGTAAGCAATCCTAAATTTATAGCTTCATCTATTTGAGGGCCTATAATCTCTATTGACTTTCCAGTCCGAGATTCAAATAAATTAGTATTAATGCCTTGCTTAAGTCTGAGCCCATTAAGCATGAACTCAAAAGTAACATTTTCAATGTTTTTTATAGTAGATTTTTCAACATTTTTTTGAAATTTTTTTAAATAGTCATTTGGAGATTTTGGCTTCAATGTTCTAAAAATATTTTTTGAATTCATATCAGTTATTTTTCCATGAGCACCCGCCCCAATTCCTAAATAGTCGCCAAACTCCCAGTAATTTATATTATGATGAGATGGTCTATTACTGTATGCAGAAACCTCATACTGATTAAAGCCTTGGCTTTGAAGTAACCCCGCCCCCTTATCTCCCATTTCCCATATATGTTCATCATTTGGAAGCCTAGGTGGAAATTTTGCAAATAAGGTATTTGGCTCTAGTGTTAACTGATAGAAAGATATATGACTAGGACTCAAATTAATTGCTTTTAATAGATCTTCTTTAGATTCTTGGATATTTTGATTTTTAAGTCCATACATAAGATCAATATTTATATTATCAAAGCCTACTTTTTTCGCTTCATATATTGCATTAACTGCCTCCTCTCCACTATGGATTCGTCCAAGGAATTTTAATTGATCATTATTAAAAGATTGAACTCCTATTGAGAGACGATTTATTCCAACCTCTCTAAAATTAGCAAATTTTTCAATTTCAAATGTTCCAGGATTTACCTCAAGAGTAATTTCAATATCTTTAGATATTGGAAGTCTCATCTTAAGCCCATTAAATAATTCTTTAGCATCATTAATACTCATAAGGCTGGGTGTTCCACCTCCAATAAAGATTGAATGAATATATCGATTTTGAAGGTACTGAAGATCATTATCTAAATCTTTTAATAATGCCTTGATATAACCAGATTGAATTTCTCCATCATGAGAATTGAAATCACAATAGGGGCATTTCTTGACACACCAAGGATAGTGAATATATAGAGAAATTGGAGGTAATTCTAACAAGTTATTATGCTGATATGAGATGTCTTAAAAGTTCATTAAGTGCCTGACCTCGATGCGATAAGAGATTTTTCTTTTCAGGCTCTAGCTGAGCTGATGAACATTGCAAGTCTGGTAAATAAAAAATAGAATCATAACCAAAACCATTATTTCCTATTGCCTCTCGTAATATCTCACCATTCCAGTATTTTTCAATAATTATGGGTTTAGTATCTTCTGCATTTTCAACAAAAACCATTGCACAACAAAAACGTGCTGATCGATTTTGATGTTGCTCCATATTTGAAATAAGCTTTGAAATATTATCTTCATCAGTTGCCTCCTCACCAGCATATCTGGCGGAATAGATGCCTGGATCTCCATCAAGTGCCTCTACTTCCAGACCAGAATCATCTGCTAATGCTGGGAGATTAGTNTGNAATGATGCATTTCTTGCTTTTATTAAAGCGTTTTCGATAAAAGAGCTTCCTGTTTCAGGAACCTCCTCCACTTGTAAATCTTTTTGCGAGACAATAATGTAATGACTTTTTAGCATTGCATTTAACTCTCGCACCTTACCTTGGTTGCCAGTTGCAAGGATTATTTTTTTCATCGTGTATAATTATTTTGAATTGAAAGATGGAGATCAAATGACTCAAGATGAATTAAAAAATGAAGTTGCAAAAACNGCACTTAAGTATATTACTCCCNAAACCATTATAGGCGTTGGAACAGGCTCTACAGCAAATTTTTTTATTGATCATTTAGCCACTATTAAAGACTCTATTAAAGGTGCAGTTGCAAGCTCTATTGATACTGCAAATAGACTTAAAAAAAATGGTATACGAGTTGTCAANCTTAATGATGTTGATGAGATTTCAGTTTATATTGATGGCGCAGATGAATCAGATCATAATCTCAATCTCATTAAGGGTGGAGGGGGTGCATTGACCCGAGAGAAGATTGTTGCTGCAGTCTCTAATCAATTCGTATGCATTGCTGACGAATCTAAACTTGTCGAATCCCTAGGAAAATTTCCTTTACCAATTGAGGTTATTCCAATGTCAGCTAATTATGTAAAACGTCAAATTATTGAATCAATTGGAGGAAGCCCAATTCTNAGGGAAGATTTCACCACAGATAATGGAAACCTTATTCTTGACATACACGAACTTGAAATTATTGATCCACAAAATCTTGAGAATTATCTTAACAATATTGTTGGAGTAGTCACTAATGGATTATTTGCAAATCGAGGCGCTGATATTCTTCTGATAGGCTCTCCAAATGGTGTTAATATTTTGTCTCGTGACAAAAATTGAGAAGATCTTATTATTCTAAGTTTTCTGATTATCTCAACATACGTTTATTTCTTTAAAACTAATAATTCTGTTATTATTAGGTTCTATTTGAAACATAATTAATAATCTTGGGTACATATCATAATGCATAACTTCACACCTATTAGCGCCCTTATTGGTGGAATAATTATTGGCTTATCAGTTGTATTTTATTTCTATACTACTGGGAGGCTTGCTGGAATAAGTGGTATTTTTGAGAATGCAATTACCAAATCTAACAACAGAACATCAAACGTATATTTCTTATTGGGCTTAGTAATTGGTCCACTAATTTACTACAATATCATATTACCTAGTGAAGATATTGCTTTCACCATAACTCATTCTTATGGCTTAATTATTTCTGGTGGTCTTCTTGTTGGTCTTGGAACAAGACTTAGCAAAGGGTGTACATCNGGTCATGGAATATGTGGAATTGGACGATTATCTTTAAATTCGATGTTAGCAACTNTAATTTTTGTAGCTGCTGGCATGCTTACTGTAACAATACTTCAACAATATGGAATTCATTTATGAATGATAAATTTATCTCACTTGTAAGTGGAATTATCTTTGGAATAGGTCTTGTAATTTCTGGGATGACAAATCCAGAAAAAGTTATAGGTTTTTTAAGCATTACTCATAACTGGGATGCCTCCTTAGTATTCGTAATGGGAGGGGCAATACTAGCTTTTNCACCATTCTTTTTCTTACTTAAGAATAAAGAAGTTTCGGCGCTTGGAAATAGANTTGAACTACCTACTAAACAACAAATGGATAAAAAANTAGTCATAGGTGCAAGCCTATTTGGAGTAGGCTGGGGTCTTGTTGGNCTATGCCCTGGACCCGCAATTTCTGCATTAGCAGTTTTTGATCCTATAGTAATTATTTTCTTGATTTCAATGGCTATAGGCGTTTTAATTAACACAAATATACTGAAATAAAAGTTACAGTTAATTAAAATAACTATAGATATCTTTTGAGAAGAGTTGATGCCAAATAAAACTTTAGACATGAGTGGTTATGACTGTCCAATGCCTATTTTAAAAACAAAGCAAGCGCTTTCAACAATGGATTCAAAAGAAATAATTGAAGTTATTTGTACAGATAAGGGCTCAAAAAAAGATTTTGCTGCTTTCTGTAATCAATTAGGACATAAGTTAATTTCTCAGAGAGATGAAGGTAATAAGATAATCTTTAATATTGAAAAAAACTAATATCTGCAGTCTTTCAAAGGTTTTTTATCAATGACATAGACTTAATTATTTATAGACTTATCTTAATTTTGCGAAAAAATCTAACAAAGCTTAATTTATATAAATTTATCGCCAATCAACTAACTGCCATCCATGCTTTTTTGCCTTTGAAGTCAATATTTCATCAGCATTTACAGCAACAGCATTATCAACTAACTCTAGCAGTGGGATATCATTATGAGAATCAGAGTAAAAAAAAGAACCCTCTAAAGTTTCATCATTTTGTCTCATCCAAGGCATCAGATTATCAATCTTTCCTGACTGAAAACATGGGATCCCTAAAATCTTTCCAGAGTACCTCCCTGATATCATCTCTGGCTGAGTTGCTAATAAATGATCTATACCATAGCGCTTGACAATAGGTTCAGTAACAAAAGTGTTTGAAGCTGTAATTACAAGTACAGTATCACCATTTGCTTTATGATTATTTATACAGTTTTGAGCCTTATCTAAAATAATTGGCTCAATTTTTAATTGCATAAATTTGTGATGAAGATGCTCTAATTCTTTAATGGAATATTTTGCCAGTATCTCAAAACTAAACTCAGCCCAGGCATATATATCCAATGATCCTAATTCATATTGTCTGTAGAAATAATCATTCTTTTTTTCAAATGCTTGTCGATCAAAAATAATTCCTTCATCGCATAAAAACTCACCCCATAAGTGATCACTATCGCCACCAATCAGGGTATTGTCTAAATCAAAAATTGCTAAAGACATATTTCTTTTTCCACAACATTTACAATTTCTTCTATAGAGTCAACTATTGTTAATAGTTCAAAATGTTTCTGATTAATGTAAGATTTTTCAACAGCTTGCTTAATCCATAATAATAGAGGCTCCCAAAAACCAGAGTCATACAATATTATTGGAACCTGATCCATTTTATTTGTTTGCATCAGAGTTAAAACCTCCATCAGCTCGTCAGCAGTTCCATAGCCACCTGGAAAGTAAATGCACGCACTAGAGTACTTAACAAGCATAACCTTTCTTGAAAAAAAGTAGCCAAAAGTAAACTTTTCATCAAGATATGGATTACTATCTTGCTCTTGAGGTAACTTAATATTTAGTCCTATACTTTTTGACTTACCCTCATAAGCTCCCTTGTTTGCAGCACTCATAATACCTGGACCACCACCAGTAAAGATGTTATAACCACCGTCTGATAATGCCTTTCCGAGCTCATAAGCATCTTGATATAGGGGGTCTGATGACTTAATCCTTGCTGAACCAAATACTGTAATATTATTTTTATAGGGTGATAGGCGCTCCTTTGCAGCTAATAATTCAGCGCCAACAGTTACTAGGCTCATATCACCGCAAACGCAGCTGAAGCAGCGCTAATAGTTTTATCTAAATCTTCATCAGTATGGGCATTAGAAAGGAATCCAGCTTCATATGCAGAAGGTGCCAAGTACACTCCTTGCTTTATCATTTCCTGGAAAAATTTCTTAAATAATTCAATATTACAACTAGAAGCTTGAGAGAAATTTGTAACCTTTTCTTCATTGCTAAAAAACATACCAAACATTCCACCAACGCAGTTACTTGTCATCTGAATATCTCTAGCTTT
>JGI24539J26755_10000108_pt1 | contig 36364 bp, 25 predicted proteins | sample NorSeaMetagenome_2_FD_26755 | JGI IMG/M metagenome (IMG submission 26755) | reverse complement strand
GATGGCCAAGTTGAATTAACTTGGAGCTTAAAAAAGAAGGTGTTATCCATAACAAGGTCCAACTATAATGTGGATTGGGATAATAACAGAAATAAAAAGAATGAACAATACTTTATTTCAACCGATAGTTTAGAAAAATTTCACCGAATGGAGATGGAAAGAATTCAAAAATAATTGCGAAGAGCCTTATAGTTCCGTAAATTACGCTTAAACTAGAATTATGAAAAAATTATTTGGGATTTTAAGCCTAGCAANTGTANTAACAGTTATGATGATTAGTTGTAACGAAATACCTATNGTAAGTGATGCTACTACAACTTCAATGATTGGCGCTGATTCTTCAAAAACAGAACATAAAAGCTNTAAAACTGATTGCCCTAAGCCATGTTGTGNTGAGAAAGAAGTTAAAAAATGTTGTAAAGGCAATGGTACGAAAAATTGTGCTGCTGATTCAGCAACTTGTGCTTCAATGAAAGCAAAGTGTCAAACTGAATGTGGAACTGATAGTACTATATGTAAAGCTCACAAAGCTGAGTGTAAATCAAAATGTATGTCTAAATCAGATTCTATAACAGTAAATGTATGTAAACTAGACTGCACTAAACCTTGTTGTTCAGCTGACGAGAAAAAAACCTGTAAAGCTAATTGTGAAAAAGAATGTTGCACAAATAAAAAATAGTATTCGTTATCAATTACTTAGTAGTAAAAGGGTTAAAACGTAAGGTTTAACCCTTTTTATTTGGCGAAGGTTAATTCCAATAACTGGAACTACAGCTTTATTGTTTTTCGGTTTGTTTTTAAATCCTTTTTTATCTTTAGGATTTCTTACTTAATCTCTTTATTTGTAGATATATACTTATGCTCTAAGCGCGCACCTTTAGTATTGTTATAGCAACATCTATTAATTACATACTAAAGAGAACTAACTATAATTACATTATCCCAGTTGTTATTTGTAAACCTTTTATTTCAAAGGTTAGAGCTAACATTTCTAATAAAAAACATTAAAGAGACAATTAAGTAAAAGTCATGCATTAAAAGGCCAACATGAGATTTCTATGAAATACAAAATATTCGATTATAAATTGAAAAAACCTTAAGAATGCATTAATGATTTTAATGCAACTTATTTTTAAAAATTTAAATAAAAAACTACTTCTTTTTACCCTTTCGTTTTGGCGTTGGTCCTTTTGGTTTTGCTTTTCCTTTCTTTTTACTTTTATCCGGTTCTTCAGCAATAAACTTATAGGCTTGAATAGTTTTTCGATTCGCACGGTTGGGATTATTTGCAGCTGCTTTTTTTCGATCGTGAAACGCTCCTTTATACGTAGGGTCTTCCTTTCGTTTCTGACGATCTATTTCCCTTGCAAAGGCTTGTTTTTCCTCATAAGAAGTATCTAATAATTCTACTTCTTTTGGGATTTTTAAAAGCTTGATTTCTTGGCCAATTAATTCTTCTATTTTCCCTATATGATAGTGTTCTACTTCAGACGCAAACGTAATTGCAACCCCCTCTTTCTCTGCCCTACCAGTTCTACCAACACGATGAACATAATCCGTATACATTACCGGAGCATCAAAATTAATTACGTGAGAAACCTCACTTACATCAATACCTCTTGCAGCAACATCAGTTGCTACAATTCCTCTTATCTTCCCTTCACTAAACTCCTCGTATGCATTTAATCTCGTGTTTTGTCCCTTATTAGCATGAATTGCTTTCCATTCCCCAATTTCCATTCGATTTAAATACTTGTGTATATTTTCTGCAGTTTCTCGCGTTCGTGCAAATATTAAAACGCGACTATACTCTTCATGAATACGGAGTAAATGAACCAGTAAGTTTAACTTCGTTTTAGCATTTGGAACACGATAAAGATATTGATCAACTAAATCGATTACCATCATATCAACGTTAACCTCAACCTTCACAGGAAAATCTAAAAACTCTTCGGTTAATTCTTCAACTTTAGGGTGAAATGTAGCCGAAAAAAGCAAGTTCTGTCGCTTATTTGGAATAATTTCTAAAATACTATTTAACTGAGGTAAGAACCCCATATCCATCATTTTATCAGCTTCATCCAATACTAAAGTTTGGACTTTCTTCAAATGAATTTCTCCTCTTGAGTAAATATCCATGAAACGACCAGGAGTAGCTACAATTAAATCAACACCTTTTTGAACCTCTTTAAGTTGAGCTTGCATTCCCATACCTCCAATTAGTCTACAACACCTAATATCAGTATTAACAGCATATTTCACAGCGTTTTCATAAACCTGAACAGCCAATTCCCGTGTAGGAACAAATATTAAAGCTCGTGGATGATCNCCTTGAGCGTAGTTGAGTTTTCGTAAAATAGGTAAAACGAAAGCAGCTGTTTTACCTGTTCCCGTTGGTGCGATACCTAAAACATCATGACCATCTAAAATCTTAGGAATAATCTGTTCCTGAATTGGAGTAGGTTTTTTATAACCCAAATCAGCAATCGCAGTTAACAATTGCTTATTCAATTTTAGTTCGTCGAAATTCATAGTCTACTTATTTCTCCAACAACAATTCTATTTGCTGTTTCATTAATTTAATCACCCCTTCATCAATTATTTCTCCTGCTTCATTTAAAACATTAAACACTTGAGAAACTGGTGGTTTAATTGGAATGACATTCATCTTAAGATAATTTAAAATATTTGTCAAATCATCCATTCCCCTAGCATTCCCTTGTCTTCCAGAAGCAACACCCACTAAAGCAGCCCACTTCCCAGGTATTTGTTTGGGATTCCAACCTTCGATAAAACTTTTAAGAATTCCAGGGAAGCTACCATTATATTCAGGGGAAACAATTACTATTTTGTTAACACTGATAATGAACTGTTCTACAACTCGATCAAACTCTTCATTTTTCTCGCCATACAAAGCACTAAATAAAAAGTCCTTAGGCAAATCACTTAAGTCAAGAATTTGACACGTTGCGCCTTCTTCTTTTAAGAGTTCACCATACCCCTTAGCTATCTTGAGTGTTTCATTGTTGATACGGTTAGTTGCAGCTATAATTGAAATCATAATCAGTTATTAACAATTCACAAAATTTTGTTTAAAAATCAGCTTCTAAACAAAGGTTTTAAAACTTAAATTTGTTTTACCTGAAATAAGGTTTAAACGCCTATTTTCAAAGGTAATTGAACAAATTTAAGCATTAAATCTACGAAGAACATTACCTTTTGTAGATTATACGCTTTGTGGGAAAATAAAATATTTAGATTATGGGAAAAATTATAGCAATAGCCAACCAAAAAGGTGGAGTTGGAAAAACAACTACAACAATGAATTTGGCTGCAGCCCTAGGGGTGTTAGAAAAGAAAGTTTTGGTTATTGATGCTGATCCTCAAGCTAACGCAACTTCTGGTTTAGGTTTTGACCCAAGAAACATTACAAACGGTATTTACGAATGCCTAATTAATGAAGTAGAAGCGAAAGATATTATTTTGACGACTACTTCTCCAAATGTGGATATGATCCCTGCTCATATTGATTTGGTTGGTGCTGAAGTTGAAATGATCAACTTACCCAATCGTGAGAAAATGATGCGAATGGCTCTTGAGCCTATTAGAGATAATTATGACTATATTATCATTGACTGTTCCCCGTCTTTAGGTTTAATTACGATTAACTCTTTAACCGCTGCAGATTCTGTAATTGTTCCTGTTCAATGTGAATATTTCGCGTTAGAAGGTTTAGGAAAGCTTTTAAATACAATCAAAATCGTTCAAACTCGAATTAATAATGACCTTACTATTGAAGGTATTTTATTAACGATGTATGACACAAGATTAAGATTATCAAATCAAGTTGTAGATGAAGTTAAAACTCATTTCCAAGATTTAGTTTTTGACACAATCATTCAAAGAAACACAAAATTAGGTGAAGCGCCTTCTCATGGAGAATCAATAATTATGCATGATGCTAGTTCAAGAGGTGCTACTAATTATTTAAACTTAGCAAGAGAAGTTCTTCAAAAGAACAATCAAACCGAGATGAACCAGGAAGATAAAATCATTGATTTTGATGGCGAAAGTGGATTAGGTGAAGCAGAAAAAGAAAACGTTAACAATGGCTAAAAAACAAGCTTTAGGTAGAGGTTTAGGAGCATTACTTTCTGATGCAAGCACAGATGTGACTTCAACTCTTGGTGTGGCGCAAGCAAACTCAGCTGTTGTTGGAAATATTGCGATGCTTAAAATTAGTAAGATTAAAGCCAATCCCTTTAATCCAAGAATCGAATTTGACAAAGAAGGATTAACGGAATTGGCTTCTTCAATTAAAGAATTAGGAATTATTCAACCGTTAACCGTAAGGAAATTAGGAAATGATAAATATCAAATCATTTCAGGGGAAAGAAGATATAGAGCATCTCAAGTTGCTGGATTAACTGAAGTACCTGCATATATTCGCATAGCAAATGATCAAGCAATGCTTGAAATGGCGTTAGTAGAAAACATTCAACGAAGGGATTTAAATCCAATGGAGATTGCATTTTCATACAAACGTTTAGTAGATGAATGTGATTTAACGCAAGAAGAATTAGCGGATAGGGTTGGAAAGAAACGGTCTTCAACTTCCAATTACTTACGACTATTAAATCTACCTGCCGAAATTCAAAATGCATTAAAAGAGAAGATCATTTCATTTGGACATGCTCGAACTTTAATTGCTTTAGACGATGAGGAAGTTCAATCATACATTTTCGATATGATTGTTATCGAAAAGCTTTCTGTAAGAAAAGTTGAAGAGCTGGTTAAAGAAACAAAAGAAGCTCAAAAGGCAACTCCAGAGAAGAAATCAACCTCTAAAAAAGAAGATGCCTTATCGTTCTCTCAACAAAAGTTCAAGGACGATCTTGTTTCACTTTTAAATTCAAAAGTGAAAGTTAAGCCAGGTAATAATGGAGGAGGAAATCTCGTTATCCCCTTCAAATCTGAAGGGGATTTAGAAAGAATCATGAAAATAATTGATGCTTAAAATAATTACATCTTATTTATTATTCTTTAGTTTCTTAAGTGCTTGCAGTGCTCAAAAAGACAGCCTACCTTACAATACTATTAATACAATAAAATCTGAGGTTACGGATAGTATCAAGCCTCCAAAATCACTAAAACAAAAGAGCCCTTTAAAAGCTTCTTTATTAAGTACGTTTATTCCTGGATCGGGTCAAATTTACAACGGTAAATACTGGAAAGCACCTATTGTTTGGGGTGGATTTGCAAGACTAATTTGGATGTATGATATCTACTCAAAAAGGCATAACTTTTACAATCAAATTCTGATTTACAAAGACAGAGGAGGCACTGACCAGCCTTTGATTGATTATGTCGAATTGACAAATAATGAATTTTCTAAGTTCTCAGGAACACAACTTGCAGCAATGACAATTGGAACCGTTTCAGGGTATTCCGAAGATGTACGGAAAAGAAGACAACAAGTAATTATTGGTTCAGCTGTTTTTTATCTTTTTCAAATAGTTGATGCTTCCGTCGACGCTCACTTTTCTACTTTTGATGTCAGTGATGATTTAACACTAATAATTCAACCAGCACAATTCCCAGCATCTTTTAGAGCGAATGGTTTAAACCTGAGTTTTAATTTTTAAAACTCCTTTCTAATTCTGAATTCTTTAGGATAATTATTATTCAAACGATTACCTACTTTTTTCACCCAACCTAATCCTTGATTTTTATAGGTTATCAAACCCCATGATTTTATATCAGGAACATCACTTAAATCTTTCTTTTGTAAAAACTTAATCGCTTCCTCCTTTGAAACTTCAACCGTTTCTATTTTACTCAAATCTAACTCATGGGAAAAAGCCAACTCATGAGAATACTTTAGTTTCCCTTTAATATCTTGTCCAAGTTCACAACCAATTTTAAGCGGTTTTAATTCCCAAAGCATACACTTTACAATGTCTTCGAATGCTTCCGAAAAACTATGAACCATATCTTTTATTACATATTTATTACAACCATTGTCTAAGGGATTTTCACCATCCCATTTATCCAATCGTACATTTCGAATTCTCTTCGGCATCTTTAACTTATGTCGTCCGCCAAAAACCTTTACAGCTGAAATAAAGAACCCTTCACCTTTAGTTTTACCAGGGAAAAACTGGTATCCTTTAAGTCCACCAACTTCAACTATTTCAATCGAATTTTCGGCGCAATACTCATCCGAAACAAAATCAAAACCTTCAACATTGTAATTTTCTTCAATCCAAGCCAAGTTTTCCCTATTCTCTTTATCGTTAAAAGTACAAGTACTATATATTAAGACTCCCCCATCTTTTATCGTAGGAATAATATCAGCAATAATCTTTTGTTGTCGAGCATAACAAATGTCAACTCCACGCATATTCCATTCTTTACGAGCGTTTTGATCCTTTCGAAACATCCCTTCACCACTACAAGGCGCATCTGCTAAAACCACATCAAAGAATCCTAAATATTCTTTGAAATCTTCCGGATCATTATTCGTAACTGCGCAGTTACTACTCCCCCATTTATCTAAATTTTCCTTTAATATCCAAGCTCTAGATCTTATAATCTCGTTTGCTACTAAAAACGCACTTTTAGGTAGTAATGAATTAATGTGTGTAGACTTTCCTCCTGGAGAAGCACATAAATCTAAAACAACTTTTCCTTCTAAATCAATGGCTTTTAAGATTTGTTCTAAAAACATACTACTCGCCTCTTGCGAATAGTAAACTCCTGCATGAAATAACGGATCAGCAACAAAACTTGGTCTTTCTTTTAAATACTTTCCTTCTAAACTCCATGGCACCTGCTCTTCGTCCTTAAACAAATCATGTTGTTTAAAAGGATTTTGCCGTATTGAACAAACAGGATCTGAATTTAAAGCTATTACTAAAGCCTCTTTTGCTTCAGTTGAAAGATTTAAGGAATCAATAAAATTTGATGGTAATTCAATCATTTTAGAGCTTTAATTCGTTGGTGGATGGGTGGATGAGAATAATAAAAGAAAACATATGCTGGATGCGGGTTTAAGTTAGATAAGTTATCCACCGATAATTTTTTCAATGCTGTAATTAAAGTATCTCCATTATAGGTTTCCTTAGCATAAGCATCGGCTTGATATTCCATAATTCGAGAAATGTTATTTTGCACCATCCCTATTAAAAAACTAATTGGCGTAAATAAAATTGAAAAAGCTAATAATCCAGTATAAAAATTTGGTGTTTCAACGCCTAGCCCTAATGAAAAATCGGATTGATTCAATGCCCAACCTAACAAAAATAACATCCCAAACAACTGTACAATAGAGAAGAGTAAATTGAATAAAGTATGTTTCCGTTTGTAATGACCAATTTCATGCGCTAATACCGCCGTAATTTCTTCTTTCGATTGTCCTTCTATTAAAGTATCATATAATACGATTGTTTTAGTTGGACCTAATCCGCTAAAAAAGGCATTTGCTTTCTTGCTCCGCTTACTTCCATCCATTTGATATAAATTTTTCAATCCATAACCCACTTTTTTACAATAAGCCAAAACATCTCCCTTTAATCCTTCGTCCTCAATTGGACTTAGCTTATTAAAAAGAGGCAATATTAAAGAAGTATAAAATGTGTTAACAAAAATCATTATAACAACGATTACCCCCCAAAAAACCAACCAGAAGTCTGAGCCTAAAATTTCAAAAAGCCATCCTAGCAAAAATAAAAGTCCCCCTCCTATTATAGCTCCAATAACTAATTGCTTGATCGTGTCGGTTAAAAAGAGTTTTTTACTAGAATTATTAAAACCAAATTCTTCTTCAATTATAAATGTTTGATAATAACTAAATGGAATGGAAATTAATTGATTTGCACCAAGAAGAATACCAAAGAATACTAAAGCTTGGTAAGATTGATTATCTGAAAAAGAAATAGCGATTTCATTTACCCAATTAAATCCTCCCTCCATTATCATGAAAACCATTATTGCTAATGATATTATCTTGCTAATAAAACTAAACTGATAATTCTTATGAGCATACTCTACAGCTCTTTTCACTTGACCTTTAGTATAAATACCTCTTACTTCAGTAGGCCAAGGTTTCAAAATGTTTTGTTGATTTAATCGCCCTAAAATCAACTCAATTAAAAATACGCCAATTAATACTCCAATTACTAAAGCCTCCATTCACAGTTTATTTACGTCTAAGTTAAAACTGTGTATCCACTTATTGTAAATCAATTTTGCCGAGTTGTTAACATCATTTAATAATTAATAGTTAATAATACCCTAAAAAGTTCTTTAATCTGTTAATTTTGCAAGTCGTTAAAGTATTAAAGCCTAACAAAGCAATTGAAGAAGCTACTTTTTATCATACTTTTTATCATTATTACCTTTCCTTTAGTTGGTCAGGTCATTGCAGAATTCCATACAACTCAAACTAACGGATGTGCACCATTTATCGTTTCTTTCACAAATCTATCCGAGAATGGAAACTCTTATACCTGGGGTTTTGGAAACGGCGTTACAAGTAATGAACCAAATCCGACTTACATTTATTCTCAACCTGGTTTTTATACGGTAACACTTACAACTACAAACGGGATTGATTCAGATACAGAAATAAAATCAGCACTAATTAGAGTTAATGCATCTCCCGATCCAAAATTAACAGTTAATAGTCAAAACGGCTGTTCACCACATACAGCTGAATTCTCTGATTTATCTATTCCACAATCAGGAACAATAACAGAATGGTATTGGGCATTTGGAAACGGAGAAACTTCAACTGATCAAAACCCAACAACTACATATATTGAAACAAAAAATTATAACGTTTTTTTAAAGGTAAAAGATGTTAATGGATGTGAGGCCTCTGTTTCGAAATCAGACTTTATTCGTTTAGATAATCCTCAAGCAAAATTTGATTACGGTTCTGTTAAATGCGAACTTCCATCACCTGTAACTTTCATTAACAAATCAACAGGTAATGACTTAGAGTACAAATGGGATTTTGGAGATGGAAATTCAATAACAGGAGATGTCCCCGGAATTCATGAATATACTGCTTTTGATACCACAGAAGTTACTTTAATAGTCACTGAAAAACTTACAGGATGTACAGACACTTATTCAAAAAGTATCGTTGTTGGTGATTACGAGGCTACCTTCAATTGGGATATTATTTGCGGTGATGATGAATTCATAATTAAAGTTGAAAACACTACCGCAATATTTAATTCTTTAGATTGGGATTTTGGAGGAGAATCAACTAAAAATTCACCAAATGCTGAATACAATTTTAAGGGAAAAGGGCCATTTAAAATAACTTTAACATCAACAGTAAATGATGCGTGTTGGGATACAACAACTATTTCCTATAACCTACCCATACCAAGTATGAGTTACGAAGCTCCAAAATGTAGTGATCCTCTTGAAGTAACATTTACAAATAATTCTAACGGTAGTGAATTAGATTATTATTGGAGTTTTGGAGATTCAACTTTTTCCGATGAGATAAACCCAATTCACATTTATGATATACCACCCGAGATCTTTATAGCTGAGTTATTTACAACTGATAAGTTTGGATGCACGGATTCTAATGACTGGGTAATTAAAGTTCCATTTCCAATTGCTCGTTTCTATGAGCACGATTCTATTTACACAGGTTGTTCTCCTTTAAGTTTAACTTTTAAAGATACTAGCTACACCTTAGAATCAATAATCTCAAATGTTGAATGGGATTTTGGAGACCCTGAGTCTGGGGATTTAAATTTAAGTTCAACCTTCGAACCAAATCATATCTATAACACCCCAGGAGATTATGATGTGAAATATATTATTTTCACCGATGACGGCTGCTCGGATACGGTAATATATGAAGCAATTATTAAAGCCGGAGAAAAACCAATATCGGCCAATTTTACTCAATTATTAAACGATACAATTTGTTACGGAGAAATAATTGATTTCGAAGACCAAGCTGCTTATAATACAACTTACTTAGAAAGTAATTATTTCTGCTGGGCATTTAACGGGGGATTAGGGACATTATTAATTGATGAAGAAACACCAATTTCAGATTGCCCTCCAAATGTTTCTTTAGGATTAGGAAGAACTCCTTTTATTAACTACAATGACCCTTATCGCACGTACGAACAATTTAAAAACAATTCTGATACAGTTGGAAATATTATTTCAACAGGAGAAGTTATTCCAGATGCAGGTCAACTTTACACCCACTTAATAACGGGATATAACGGTTGCTTTACTGAAGTAATTAATCCAACATTTGTAGATACTACTATTGCTGTTAATGGATATTTAATCGAAGATAATTTTGAACTCTTTTCAGATAGTTCAAAATTATTTGGCTTTTATCAAGCCTCTTTAAATTATGACTCCATTGCTTACAGTTACATTTATACTAGCGATAGAAGCGATACAATTCATAAAATACACCCGTCAGATACTTCTTTCTTCTTACTAGAAGAAGGAAAAAAATATAACGTTCGAACAAAAGTATTGAATAACGAATCTGGTTGTGAAAACGAGCTTTATGATCAAATTGTAATTGATTCCGTAAGGTTAGATTTTGAAGTAGTTGACCGTCAATGTTTAAACGACAACCCCGTTCTGCTGTATAACAATCTATATAAGGCCTTATACGGGCGCATAATTGAACGAAATTGGTTAATAAACGGGGTTAAAGAATTGTCTAGTTTAGATTCCGATAGCGCATATTATTCCTTTCCTGATACAGGAATATTTACCATAACACTTCAAAACGTCTATCGAATTGAATACCTTAAATACGGAGTAAGAACATATGCTAGCTATACGAAGGAACTTACGAAGGAAATAAAAATTGAAGGCGTTAAAGCAAAAGGCTTTTCCGATACCTTGAATATTTGCGGTGGAGAAACAATTGAATTTACTGACTCTTCAGGTTCTACAAACTTAATTAAAGATTATAAATGGACATTTGGATACGAAACTGATAGCGCAACAATTCAAAGCCCCAATCACATTTACAATTCCGCAGGAACTTATACACCTACTTTAATTGTGACAGACACCTTTGGATGTTATGACTCCATTGCATTAATTCCTATTTCTGTGTCAAAACCTACAGTAAATTTTATTGTTTCGGATTCTTTAATATGTAAAGGTGACTTTATTTCAATGACAAATAAGAGTACTCCTTATCCTATCGGAAATTTACTTTCATATACATGGACTGCAGATGCATTAACTCGATCTAATCCTGATATTGATCAACAATTTGACTCTGTAGGAATCTTTGATATTAAACTTCATGCAGTCGATAATACTACCGGCTGCCAAGATTCTCTTATAAAAACAAACCGCCTAGAAGTCTCAGGTTTTCCTGAAACTAATTTTGAAGGGAGCCCATTATATATTGACTGTCCACCACTCGCTTCAAATTTTGGTGACAGTACTAAAACTACTGTTTTAAGTTGGGATTGGAATTTTGGAGATGGTAATACTTCTAGCAGCCAAAACCCTATCAATATATTTACATCTCCAGGCTTGTACGATATTAGCTTAATAACAACGAATTTTGCGGGATGTTCTGACACTTTGATTCGTCAAGAATATGTTAATGTAAATGGCCCAAGCGGTTACGTTAATTTCAGCCCTGATACACTTTGTATTCCAGACTCAGTGAAATTTGAATTAGCGCTAAATAATACCCAGTTCTACATTTGGAATTTTGGAGATGGGAACAACATCAGTTATGATTACGACGATTTTCCTGATTCAATTTTTTATCATTACAAAAAAGGTGGAACTTTTCAACCTACTATTGAACTAATTGACGACGAAGGTTGCTTTTACTCATTGCCTGAGTTGCCAATAATCCAAGGAGATAGTATTAAAACTCAGTTTAGGACTAGCTCTGATATTATTTGTGATTTATTAGACATCCCTTTTCAAAATACCTCAAGATCAACATTTGACTCCGAATTTCTTTGGAGATTTGGAGATTTGGACTCATCTAAGGTAAATTCACCTTTACATACTTATTTAACGGATAGTACTTACACAATAACATTGAAACAAACGAGCCCATTAGGTTGTATTGATTCAGTTTCAAAAAAAATCACGGTTTTCAATGCACCATTTCCGAAATTGGACATTCAAAACGAGAATTTCTGTATTCCTTCAAGTTCTACATTAAAATTAATTTTAGGAAACAATGGATTTGTTGCAGACAGCAGCTTTTTCACCATAGAAAACACAAAAATCATGGGAGACTCAATCGTATATCAGTTTGAAAATAATGGTATAAATAACGTCCAATTTACAATTGCATACGGAAGTGGGAATTGTATAATAGATAGTCTTATAGCAACTCCATTTTACAAATGGCCAATTGCAGACTTTGAATTTGCCCCAAAAAACAATTCGGTAGACGACCCTGTAGTCATATTTAAGAACAAAACACAAAATGCAACTGAATGGTTATGGGATTTTAATGATGGTGAAATGAGCTCAGAAGAAAATCCAGGCAACAGTTTTAGTGTGGCTGGTGCTTATCAAGTAAAATTAATTGGCTTGAATGATGGCGGATGCTCNGACACCATAGTTAAGAACGTAAATATAGCGCCTTATGATTTTATAAAAGTTCCTAGCGCATTCTCCCCCAACGGAGATGGACAAAATGATTTATTTGGGATTTTAAGAGCTGGGGATTTAACCATATTAGAATTTAAAATATACAACAGATGGGGGAAAATAGTATTTGAATCAAATGATGTAAACGAGCAATGGGACGGAACAAAAAAAGGAAATCCTCAAAATACAGGAACTTACATTTACTATATAAAAGGAAGTCAACCCTCAGGTGAAATTACCGAGATTAAGGGGGATTTCACGCTGCTCAGATAATGAAAATAATATCATTCATATTATCACTTTTTATATGTGTAAATTTAATTGGACAAGATATTCATTTCTCTCAATTTAATGATTTACCCCTCGCTTTAAACCCCGCTTTGAGTGGTAAAATGGACGGTACATTAAGATCTGGTACAATATATCGTAATCAATGGAACAGCGTAAGCGTTCCTTTTGAAAGTACTGGATTATACGCAGACTTTAAAGCCAGTCCAAAATTCCTAAGAGGTCAAAACATTGGCTGGGGAGTTCAATTATTGAATGATCGATCAGGAAGTGGAGCACTAAATGAAAACGTGTTCTCTTTTTCGGGAAGTTATCATCACTTTCTCACAGAAAAAGAAGACCATTTAGTTACTGGAGGTATATCAATTGGTGGGTTCCAAAAAAGTATTGATTTATCTGAATTAAATTTTCAGAATCAATTCTTAATTGAAACTGCTAACTTTGGAACTACGTCAAGTAATGAAAACCTTGAAAGTAACTCTTTACTGAGAATGGACTTAGCAATGGGAGGTTCATGGACCTACTTTAATCCATATGGTTATCATTTGTCAGCGGGAATTAGTGTTTTTCATATTTCCCAGCCGAATACTAGTTTTTATGGAAAAGAAGATGCCCTTGCTAGGAAAGTAAATATCCATGCTAATGGTGTATATCCAATTAATCAAAGGTTTGACTTGGACCCAAGTTTTTTAATTTCAACTCAAAACAAGAATACGAGCATCGTTATTGGCACCGATTTACTTTATGACTTAGGTAGAAAAACGGTAGAAAAGATTGACTTAAAAGTAGGTTGTTATGCGAGACTTGGTGACGCTTTAAACTTCACAATTGGAATGAATCACGACAACTGGAGTATTGATTTGGGCTATGACCTCAATGTTTCAGGATTAACAAAAGCGACTAAATCAATAGGTGCATTTGAAGTTTCAATTTCTTTTGTTAACAGAATGTATAAAGGTGCTAAAAACATTAAATACGTAATTCCTGGAAACAGACTATTATGATGAAAAAATTATTCATATTATCCATTTATCTCCTATTAAGCAACCTAACTTTTGCTCAATACAAAAGTACAAAGTTAAAAATGGCAGATGGATTACTTGAGGAAGGAAAACTATATGCTGCTCTCCAAATTTATGAGGATATCGCTAAAGGTGAAGGAGAAAATAAAAGTATCTACCGAAAAATAGCGGAACTACACGAAGAACTATATAATTTTGAAGAAGCCGCAAAATGGTACTACGAATTATTTGAAATACAAGATGGCGAATATCCTAAATCAGAATTCAAATTTGCCTTTTTAATGAAAATGCAAGGCAAGTATAAAATAGCGCTTGAACATTTTTCCAGCTTTAGTAAGACTTATAATGGGCATGATAGATTAGAATACTCTAAAATTTGTAAGAATGAAATTAAAATATGTAAAGTAGCCTTAGAATCTTTGCCAAACGCTGAGTTTTCTATCAAAAAAATTCCAGAGAATATTAATTCTAATTATACAGATTTAGCTCCTTTTACACATAATGGGAAACTATATTACTCTTCGATAAAATCAGATTCAACCCTAACCTATACTGGTTTTTTAGACTCTGCTCCTACTTTTCAGATTTATATGGCAGCGCAAATCGAGGATGAAAAATTTGATTCTTCTAAATTATTTATACCAGAAATATTAAATACGCCATATCAACATACTTCAAACGGAAGTTTCAATTCAAAAGGTAATCAATTCTTTTTCACAAGGTGTAAGGAAAACATTAATGGTAAAACAGTTTGTAAAATATATTGCACCTCAAAAAATGATTCAAGGTGGGAAAAACCTGTTCTACTAGGTCCTGAAATTAATGATCGAAATAATAATTTCTCTAGCACACACCCTGTATTAATGACTTACAAAAAACCAGGAAGAAGCGCTACCGAAATTAACAAACTAGTATTCGCAAGTTCAATGCCTGGTGGTGCTGGCGGATACGATTTATGGTCGTGTACAATTGGAAAAGAGCTGCAATGTGAAAAGCTTGAAAACCTAGGGAAAAAAGTCAACTCATTTCAGGATGATTTAACACCATTTTACTCAGCAAATGAAGGGTATTTATATTTCTCATCAAATGGCCATGGTGGATTGGGTGGATTGGATATTTTTAAAACTCAAATTAAAAATGGAAATCCAAAAAAAATAAAAGCATTAGATCAACCTGTAAATTCATCGTCGGATGATTGGTATTATAATCAAATGAATACCGAAACTGCATTCATTGTCTCTAACCGATTCGGTGCTAAATCTTATCACAATAATACAAGGATAGATGACATCTTTTTAATTAAAAAAGAGAAACAAAAACATCTTTTCCTTTACGCTCAAGAAAATGATAGTTTGGCAAAGAAAATTCATGGCGGAATATTTAAAATAAAATTCGCAAATGATCCTAAATCCTTAGCTAAACAGGTAGGGTCAGGAGAAGCTTTTCAAGTTATTCCAAATAAAACCTATGAAATTACAGCACAGAAAAATGATTATATAAACGAAAGCACGCTCTTCTCAACTTCATCCGATACAAAGTCAGACACGCTAACCTGGACTTTTAAACTTCAAAAAATCGATACTCTAACTGGATTTATTCTTAAAAACATCTATTTTGAAAACAATTCTTTTGAACTAAAACAAGCATCAAAACAAGCCTTGAATAAACTGTACAAAACCTTGATGGACAATCCTTCTTTTAAGGTTGAAATTGGAGCTCATACAGACAATATTGGTACAGATGAACATAATTACAAACTATCAACTCAAAGAGCTTTAGAGGTTGTTAAATACCTTATCAAGAAAGGAATTGGCTCAACAAGACTAATCGCTAAAGGTTATGGTAAAAGCCAAGCTATAATTGGCGCGCGCGACAATGCTAAAAACAGAAGAATTGTATTCAAAATTATTGATTTGAATCACATAGATCAACAAAATTAAAATTAGTCACATGAAAAATCATCACTTTTTAATTGTCGCTTTTTTATGTCAATTTTCCGCATTGGCGAATTGGGCAGAGGTTTCAACACCAACATCTGAAAATTTAAATAAACTTGAAATAATAGGCAACATTGCTTTTTGTGTAGGTGAAAATGGCACATTATTAAAAAGTACTAATTTTGGAGACACATGGAATCTATTAATCTCAGGTACTGATGCAACAATAACAAGTATTAAATTCGTAACTGCTAATCTTGGATTCTTCACTACGGTTGATGGTGAGATATTTAAAACTCAAAATGGAGGTTCAAGTTGGACTGGTAATAAGCTACAAAACCCCGGAGCATTAAACTGCGTAGATTTTCTTGACGAGAATACCGGCTTAACCGCTGGTGATAACGGAAACATATTTAGAACCATCAATGGAGGTGCCAATTGGACCCCTTTAGGAAGCCAATCTGTATATATTATAAACGATGTACTTTTAATGAATGACACGCTAGCATTAAACGTAGGAGCTAATGGATCTCTTATGTCAAGTTCTGATTTAGGATTAACATGGATGCCCGTTTCTACTAAATCAACTGAATCATTCTCTGCTTTAGAGAAAAAAACTAATGAAATTGCTGTTTTCAGTGGAACAAATGGAGTAATTGGTGAGTTTTCTGCTATTTCTATGAGCGTTGGTGAAATTAACAGCATTGATTCTGAAAATGACTGGTTAAAGGATTTAGAAGTCTTGGAGAACGGCAGGGTTTTCGCTGTTGGAAGAAATAGTTCGATACTAAGAACTAACAATGGATGGAAAAAAATGGATCTCGATTCTATCAATCACATTCAAAGCATTAAATTTTTTAACGACACTTTGGGACTGATATGCGGATTAAATGGTAAAATATACAAAACTGAAACAGCAGGTGCGCCAGTTACTAGTAAGTCTATTCTAGTTGAAAAACTAAACTTTCATCCTAATCCAACAAATAATTTTATAACACTATCAGGAAATTTCGAAAGCACTAGGTTGGAAGTATTCGACATTACTGGTAAAAACGTAACGAACATCAATATTCTTTCTAGTAATATTGATGTTTCTCACCTCGTTTCGGGACAATATTTTTTAAGAATATCTTCTTCTACTAAAATCTATTCAGGAAAGCTAATCGTTCGTTAATTCTCAACTATTCCTAATTACTAGTCATCAACATGACTAAAAAGCTTTTAGCAAAACTTAAGTACTCTTAATCTTTATTTTATTCTAGTCTGCTATGGTAGGAATTGAAATTTTCAGGCATGAAACTATGCGTAATTGAATATAAAACTTAAGAAATCTAAACCATGGGAGATTAATTGCAATTAAGTTTTATTTCCTTAATTCTAATGAGGAAGTTTTTCTGGTATATAAAAAACAATAATACGCAATTTGAACTAAGCCAATAATGATCATCTCAGGTGAAAAAAAAATTGTGGTTATGTCGATCTAATTTAAAGAAAAAAAGCCGATATAGAATCCCTATATCGGCTTTTAAATAAGCCGAATTTTTTTATTTTATCAAAGATACTGTTCCAACTAATTTGTGATTATCTCCGGTAAACGGATCTCTAACAACTAATTTCCAAACATAAACATCAACTTGAGCACAATCTCCACTTGAAGGAGCTAATTCAGTTACAGTACCGTCCCAACCTTTGTATGGTGTTGAACTCATCCAAATTAAAGTTCCCCATCTATTATAAATTCTAAAATCATAATTATCTCCTTCTAGCAGGTTTCTACCCAAAGGAAAGAAAACATCATTTATTCCATCGGAATTAGGCGTAAAAGCATTAGGAATAAAAACAGAGAATATATCTATGATTATAAGGGGTTTAATAATTGAATCAACACAACCGCTTATATTCGTAACTTTTAGTTTCACATTAACTGTATCTCCATTTTCAGAACTAAATAGAACCTTTGGATTAACTTCATTTGAAATCTCTTCACTTGGGATGGTTGCTGCAGATGATATATCTGTAAAATCCCATTCGTATGAAATAATATCTGAAAAAGATTGATCAGTAAACAAAACTTCATTATTTATGATATCAGATACAGTAGGGCTCCAAGTGAAATCAGCAGTAGGAATGGCATAAGCACAAACAGCGTTTTGAATTGTTTTTTCACTTTTACATTCATTCGTATAAGTATTACTTAATGTAATATCATAACATCCAGCTACGTCATAAGTTTCTGTTAACGATCCTGATATATCATTTAAGACATTTAAAGTCCCTAAATCCCATATACTTTGAGTTGGCACCTCATCAGATTGATCAGTGATAACAGCAACTAGTGGTACACAACCAGTTCTTGGAGTAACAGAAAAGTTTGTTTCTGGAATTGCAAAAACTTCGAAGGATATCGAATCTTTTGCATAACACCCAGGAGCTCCGGTCACTTCATAAATTGCATAAAAAACACCTCCACTACTTGGTTCAAATGTACCATCTGAACTAACGCCAGGTCCACTCCAGATACCTGGATATTTACCTTGACTCCCTACAAACTGTATAATTTCTTCTCCTTCACAAACATCAATTTGATCGTCAATTACAGCTTCAGGATCTCCTTCAACTTCAATTGTAATAGTTTTTGTGTCTCCACATCTTAAATCAATTTCATGTTCTATGACATGTAACCCCGGACCTGCAGTAGCAGGGTTAAAAGTACCACCTGGACTAACTCCATCACTAACGCTACTCCAAACACCGTTAACAAGACCTACAGGAGATAGTTTAAAAGGAGGAGAAGTATAGCACATTAAAGCAACCGGCTGAATTGAAGCGTCCTCTCTTTTTAAAACAAAAACTTTTATCGTTGAATCAGCAGTACATAATCCATTTGTAGCATCGTAAGTGAAAATGTTTCCTGTTGAACCAAGAGTTGCATTTGTAGGATCGAAATCACCTGTATTACTTACACCAGCCGTCCAATTTGTAGTAGTGGAAGGCGTTGCCGAAGCTACAATATTAACAACAGGTCCATCTTCACATAGAGTGTCTGGAATTACCATGGATATTTCGGGTAAAGCATCAATAATAAACTCTACTGTATCGTATGCTGGGCAATCACCTGCAAAGCCATATTCTAAAAGAAAAACTCCATCTTCTGCCGCCACAGTATTAAACTTATTAAGAACAGCATCTAATCCCCCACTTGCAGCAGGAAGAGTTATTTCTCTCCAAGCTCCACCAGTTTCTGTAGATGTTAACACTTCATCTCCATGATCCTCACAAAAATTTATTGTAATATTTGTAATGGTTGGATCTGGAGTTCTATTCACAACAATGTCTATGCTTTTAGCGTCACCACAGTTTCCTGAAATAGTATAAGTGATTGTATGTGTACCAGCAGTGGCTAAACTAGGAGTAAAAACTCCAGTAGTTGGATCTACTCCAGTACCACTAAATACACCACCCGTAACTAATACTTCTAATGTAATAGGATCTGCACCGTCACACATTGGATCTACTTGAGTGATAGTAGCATCTACCTTGTCTGTGGTTGTAATCCAAAGTGTATCCGTATTCTTACAAGGAGCAGGCTGTGTATAAACCAGTGGTAAACCTGTAACAACTTTTAAAATATCTAAATCAATTTCGAAACTTGTTCCAGTTTGAGTTACTGCTATATTATTCCATGTTCCTCCACCCTCTTTCACACTATATGTAGGATTGGGGTCGTAAGCACACATTTTTACAGAATCCTTATTATCAGGAATTATAATTGAAGCATCCTTTGTTGGGTTTATCTTAAGATCAAGTGTATCAATATGTCCACAGAATCCTTTTATGTAGTAATATATTTCGAAAGTTCCTAAATGATCTTTTGGAATAATCACTGTCCCTCCAAGTTCGCTTCCAGGTATTGAATCTTCTTTAAACCAGACACCTCCAATATTTGTAGTTGTTAAATTAAAAGTTGTATCTATTGCACAATATTCAATATCTGCAATTGTAATACTTGCATCTTCTCTAGGAAGTACAATGACTTCAATAGAATCTATATTTGAACATCCTAAACTATCAACTCCATATTTAACAGAATACTCTCCAGCACCAAGGTCAACGGGATCAAAAGCACCCGTTAAAAAAGGAGCTTCTTGATTTATTTGCCAAGCTATTGTTGTAACATCTGCACTCAAAGTAGGAGATGCTGTCATTGTAACAGCCACCGAATCATCACAAAACGGCCCAACTGGATCAATTACAACAGTTGGAACTTTCTTAACTTCAATGTACATGGAGTCTTCACAGGTATCGTCCACTCTAAACATCAATTTATAAATACCATACTTAGTTCCTTTAGCAGAAGCATCAAACAACGTATCTACACCGGAATCATCAATTACAGCGTCGATACCAGGTGTTAAAGGAACAGAATCAACAGTCCAAACACCAACTCCACTTGAAGCGATGATAGCAGTATCTAAAAGGAAAGTCTCTCCAACACAAATTGGTTGTGAGTTGCTAATATCAGCATCACAACCACAAGCGGTAACAGTAAATATTACCGTATCCTTAATATCACAAATCTCAAAATAAACCTCGTATGTACCGGCTCCACTTGGCGCATCAAATTCTCCAGTTACCAAATCAATGGTACAGTCTCCACATGCGTTAGCACCAGTTGTTGCAACAGAATAAGCATTTTCATAAAGTGGTGTGTTTTCAGCATCTGTTCCTTTACAAATCCAATTAGTTTCTAAATTAAGCGGTAAGCCACATTCATCAACAGCAGCAGGTTGTTCAATCTCAACCCAATCTTGCGGGGGAACGAACATGTTAGGTAAACCGTATCCAACCTTTTGATTTCCACTTGCAGCGAAACCCGCAAAGTCTCCTGCTCCAGCAGTAGCAACACCAAAACCATCTCTATATAAAGGGCCAGACTGAAATTGTCCAAAATACATATTTCCATCTCCACCTAGTTTTACAGTTCCGGCACTAACTTGACCACTTCCTGAATTAGTTACTTCGGTATAAACTTCAGTAGTTACATCATAATATCCGACACTACCAAATAAAGGTCCACTCCATGGATCTGCTTGAAAACTCACGAATAACTTACTTCCATCACCAGAAAATTCACAATCATAAGGGTTTGATCGAGCTACAGTTCCATCTGTAATTCCTTTTGAAGTTAGAAATTGACCAGTTAAACAATCAAAATCTAATAATGTAACCGAATTTTCAGGTGTCCAAGTACCTGTTCCACAATGATAGGTAGCAGCTGCTTTAATAACTTGATTTAAACTAGGATTAGGAGCAAACTCTAATGAGGCTCTTTCATTTGCATACTCTTGAGTTGGCCCTGTAACTCCTAGGTAATTAACAAAAGTTGTATTAGCATGCATATCAAAGTTCCCTTCTGAAACAACAGGTACGGGATTTAAGCCACCACATTCCAATAAGTACGCATGGAAATTCTTTGTAGGGACGTCTACGACTGACTCATGAGTTACAATCCAAATATCCAAACCATTTTTATGAAAAGTACCTGCAACTTGCTCTGTAACTCTACCATTACCCAATCGAGTAGCAGCAGAACAGGTGTTCGTTTCCTTATTATACACGAAATAATTAAATCCGTTTGTTATTCCATTTTGACGTCCACCGATTGCGTCATCCGTAGTAAATATGTAATATTCAGTTTTATTTAGTGGATGCTTTGTAATAAATACACCTTGAACAGCACTACCTGCGTCACCTGTAGCATTCTCTGCTCCAGTTAACAACCTAGCATCTAGAGTTCCTGAAGCTGATGGAATAAGAACTTCAGCTCCAGTAGCATCCCATAACTTCACTCCATTAGTATAGATTACTAAATTACCATCTTCATCACTTGCAGAAGCACATGATTCATATGCTTTATATGGGGTACCCGGTCCAACTTGCTCACTAACTGAAGGTCCACCTGTTCCAGTTGCTCCAAATGTGATCATTTGAGCCTGACCAGAAAACCAGTTAGTATGCGTTGGCCACTGCCATTGATTCAATGAAGCAGGACAAGTTTGCCCTAAGGAATTCAGTGATGTGAATAGTGTGAAAAGAAGAATAACCTGTGGCATCAAGTTATTTAGTTTTTTCATGAAGTTCATATTCTCTATTTTCTTAGCTAGTACAGTCTTAAGACAATCAAAAACATTAAATGTTACACAACAATTTAATGTTTTTTAACTTTCTTTTTTAAGCGGTATAAATCTAAGAAATTAAATATGATTTATGATAATCTAAATGCATTTAATTACAAGGTAAAACACTGAAAAATAGCTACTTTAAAGAATTACTTCTTTTTCTTCTTCACCTTCCTTTTCTTACTCGGAGCTTCATTCTCTAAATCAAATTCAATTTGCGACAATAAGTCTCCTAAACTCTTCTCGTTTGAAAGGTCTAAAATCGTTTGATATTCCTTTTTTGAAACTTCAATTCCTTGAATTTTCTTCCCTAGGAATTTTTCGATTTCTAATAATATCGGAGCCTCACCTTCAGCAACAAATGAGATTGCTTCTCCCTTTTGTTTTCCTCTTCCTGTTCTACCAATACGGTGAACATAATTCTCTACTAAATCAGGTAAATCGTAATTTACAACAATCTCTACGTTAGGAATATCTACTCCACGAGCTGAAATATCTGTAGCAACTAGTAACATACATTCACCTGCCTTAAAGGCTTTTAAAGCTGCGTTTCTTTCACTTTGCTCCTTTCCTCCGTGAATAATAAGCGACTCTACGCCTACTCTTTCCATTGCTTTTACTACTCGCTCAGCTCTTACTTGAGTTCTTACAAAAACAAGAATTTTTCGTTCGGCGTTTTGTTCTATTAAATTCTCTAAAAAGTACCTTTTATCATCCATTTCAACACTCGTCACATAATGACGAACATTTTTAGAGACTGGATCTTTAGGAGATATCTGAATTCTTATCGCATTGTGTACCAATGAATAAGCTAATTTTTTAATCGTTGCGTTAATTGTTGCAGAGAAAAATAAGGTTTGGCGGTGCTTTGGTAAACGTCCTAATATTCCTTCAATATCTTTGTAAAACCCAAGATCAAGCATTCTATCCGCTTCATCTAAAATCAAGGTATTTACTCTGTTTAAACTTAAATGTCCTTGTGATATTAAATCGTACATCCTTCCTGGAGTGGTGATTAAAATATCTACTCCTTTGTTTAATTTATGAATTTGAGGGTCTTGCTCTACTCCACCTGTAATCGCAAATGATTTTACAGTTGTAAATTTTGAAACGGCTTTAAAAACTTCTTGAATTTGTTGTGCTAATTCACGAGTTGGTACCATAACGAGGCAACGAACTCCGTCTTTTCGTCCTTTTATTGCAGATCTGAAAACTTTATCTACTATTGGAATAGCAAATGCAGCTGTTTTCCCAGTTCCTGTTTGAGCAATACCTAACACATCCTCTCCTTTTATAATTGCAGGAATTGATTTGAACTGAATATCGGTAGGTTTGCTAAAACCCATTCCCTCAACTCCTTTTTTAACTTCTTCTGTGATAGGGTAATTACTAAACTTCATAGCTTCAAAGATACTGTAAATTAGACTTATTATAAACACCTTTTGATCTTGCTTATAATTTCAAGTTTAGGTTGATAGTATTGGGTATAACTGTTCTTCGTTTTTGTGAAGTTGAAATGGAATCAAAATGTTTTTATTGTTTTCTCGGGTTTGAGATTATGTTTTTTTTTGTTAAAAAGAAGACTATTATTGTTATAATTAGTGATACCGGGGCAAGATCGGCATGGCGTAAACGGTAATTAATTAATGCGCGGGTCCCAAACTCTCAAAAAATTGATTTTCCCGTGCCATTAGAATAACTTTTTCATTTGATCTTCGTTAGCTACAAGACGAAATTGTTCCCATGAAAAAATTACATCTTTTATTGCTAATTTCTGCAGTTGGATTTTCTTTCATAAATGATGCATGGAAAGAAGTTAAATCTGAAGATGAAATAATTATATACAATACAGAAGTAGAGGGCTTTAAATTTAAAAAATCTAAAGCTGAAACGACTATAAAAACTGGATATTTAGCGAAAGCAGAAAGTATTTTAAAAGATGTTGAAAATTATAAAAACTGGATGCATAATTGTTCATCTTCAAAACTTTTAAAAACTGAGGGAGAAAAGCTATTTATCCAATTAATTTTTGATGCTCCATGGCCCGTAACCGATAGAGAATTAATTATAGAATCTAGTTTTAAAAGTTCAGATAATCAATTGGAAGTCATCAGTAAAGCAATTCCTAATTACATTCCTTCAAATGAAAATTATGTAAGAATTGAATTATCAAACGGCCTTTGGCAATTTAATTTGAAAAAAAATGGGAATATTTTTATTAGAAATACAAACCACTCCAATCCTGGAGGTCATATTCCAGCTTGGCTAAGTACAACAGCCGTTGAAGACATACCACTTGAAACAATGCAAGAAATGGTTAAGCTGATGAATAGAGATTAATTAAAAATCGAAAGTAATCTTTTAAAATGCTCTTCCTTTTCCTGTTTACCACTTTTTTGATAAGCAAAACAAATATTCGTAATCATTCTTTTAATGATCGAAATGTTATTACAAGGCTTAAAGTACTCTTCTTTAGGTTCGATATTAATTTCTTTCAAGAATTCTAAAACATCTTGTTTTCCAAAAACAGCACCTCCACTAAATGTATTGATGTAAAATAAGATACCTGGAGTTGCAAATTCTTTAGGAGCAAATTTAGCTAAAAACTCATCTTCGTAAGCTAATATAAAATGATGTGGCAAGTTAACACCATAAACAGGTATGTCTAAACCTTGGGCTATAATAGCGTAAATAATCCCAATTGACAAAGGTGTTCCTTTCTTGGAATCTATTACTCTGTTTATAAAAGAGTTTTTTGGAGAATGAAAATTATCCTTATCTCCTTTGAAATCATGAAGATTAAAAATAATATGATTTAAAACCTTAATTTTTTCAAATGCAGTTAAATCGTCATTTAATTCAATCCAAACATCTTGTTTAATCTGGTTGATTTTAGATCTAATCTTTTCTTCATCAATATTATGATATTGAAACTTAGCAACTAATATGGCACCATTTAATAAATTTTGACCACCGTTTTCTTTCCAATTTTTTAAATGCTGGTAAACATCGTGTGATTTAATAGAATAGATTAAGTTCTCTATACGCTGCTGCGTAAGAACTTCTTCAGCCAATTCCCAATTGTTTTCTAAATGAGGAACAGCTTCCAAACCTAATTCCAAAAACTTGTCGCGCACATGACTGTACACTCCAGCATCTGGATCATCTAATAATTGGATTAAGGCTTGTAATTCGTTTTCGTTCATAATAACACGTGCTACAAAGAAAGTTTTTTTCTTACCGCTCTTTCGAGTAAGGTTCTGGTTATTATACACACAAATCTGTGGAGAAGGTTACAATAGCCAGTTGCAAATTATGTTTATGTACTAAGCAGCCATGCCTTCAATCAAGTTATCGATGTAAAAATCATCAAATTCTGGTTCGAACATAAATGCTGGGCGTTCCTCCGAAAAAAGCACTTCCGTAATTTGATACTTTCTAAGGTATTTATTAAAAAAAGTTGGCAAAGGACTTTCTCCTATTGGCGTTAAAGCTCTACAGTCTATTAACCTTTTCACCAATTCTATCTGTAAAATAGAATCTTCAATTTCAACAGAATTGCCAGTTACTCTCAAGCTCTTTCCGTTTAACTTACAACTTACTACTGAGTTTGTTTGCGTGTTCATAGTGCTTTTCTTTTTAGGTACAATACAATAATAAAGCATCAAACCGTAATTAGTTTACGGTTTTGTTTTATTCTTACTTTTTTAATTTATTTTTGAGGAATGGGTAAAAAAATGGACAAGGAAACAAAAGCTGAATTCATCAACTTTTTAAAAGAATACGTCCAAAACGAACGTCAGGAGAAGTTTAAAAAGGTATTGGATGAAAGAACAAAGTACATCACTGTTGTGTTAGAAGATATACACCATCCACATAATGCAAGTGCAGTAATACGCTCATGTGATTGTTTCGGAATTCAAGATGCCCATATTATTGAAAACGAATATGAGTATGACATCAATCCTTTTGTTGTTAAAGGAGCGAGTAAGTGGGTTGATATCAAAAAGTATAATGAAGAAAAAAACAATACTCTTAGTTGTATCAATAAATTAAAAGAAGAAGGTTATAGAATAATCGCAACCTCTCCGCATGCAAACGATAAAGACTTGGGAGATTTAGATTTAAAAACTGGTAAAATTGCTTTGGTGTTTGGAACTGAAGAAACAGGGATTTCTGATATTGTAAAAAAAAACGCTGATGAATTCATAAAAATACCAATGGTGGGGTTCACCGAAAGCTTTAACATAAGTGTTTGTGCAGCCATTTGTTTAAATGAATTATCCAACAAGGCGCGTAAAGAAGAGATTGACTTTAAATTAACGGAAGAAGAAAAAGAACACCTAACAATGCAATGGTTGGTTAAATCAACCCGCAATCCAGAGAAATTAGAAAAGGAATTTCACAATCGATTTTCTTCTAGTTCAAAAAAGTAAACATCATTTTTTGTCCAAAACCACCTCCTATTTTCAATTCAATTCTAAGTATTTCAATAATACCTAATAAAACATTTGTTACAACATATATTGTAAATGATTATATTTGAGAAAACGCATTAACAATGTCACAATCAGCGATAAAAAATATATATAAATTAGGATTTCCTTGGGAAACCGAAGACCCATTTTTATTTAGTGTTCACCATGAAGACTTTTATCCGAAAGGGAATGAAAATCTTGGACCAATGACTTCTCTTGAAGGGAGAAGAATTGGAAATGATTTCACAGTAAAAGATGGCTTTAGAATGTATCATGGGCAAACAGTCCCAGGATTTCCTGCGCACCCTCACAGAGGTTTTGAAACTGTAACAGTTGTTCGGAAAGGTTTAGTAGATCATGCCGATTCTGCCGGTGGTGCCGGAAGGTATGGTAATGGAGATGTTCAATGGATGACTGCTGGTAAAGGATTACAGCATTCTGAAATGTTTCCTTTGCTCAACCAAGATAAAGAAAACCCATTTGAACTTTTTCAAATCTGGATTAACCTGCCAGCCGCTAATAAATTTGTTGAACCAACATTTAAAATGATTTGGAGTGAACAACAAGCCAAGGAAAATTTTATAGATTCAAATGGTAAAAAAACAGAAATTGAAGTAGTAGCAGGAAGAATTAATAAAGACACCCCTACTCCTCCTCCAAATTCTTGGGCTCGAAACCCGAATAACCATGTTGCTATTTGGAACATTAAAATTGAAGCCAATGGTGAATTCAAATTACCAAAGGCAGTTGCTGGACTTAACCGAAACTTGTACTTCTATAAAGGAGATGAGCTTCAAATTGAAGGAGAAAAAATTGATGTATATAAAGGAATAAAATTAGAATCCGATCAAGATACTGTGATTCAAAATGGAAATACGGATGCTCATCTTGTTTTACTTCAAGGAAAACCAATTGGTGAACCAGTAGTTCGATATGGACCATTTGTGATGAATTCTAATGAAGAAGTTGAACAAGCCATGCGAGATTACCAAAATACTCAATTTGGTGGATGGCCTTGGGAAAGAACCGATAAAAACCATGGACCAACAAAGGGAAGGTTTGCTAAACATATTGGTGGTGAATTAGAAGAAAAGAATTAAGTTAATTCCGTATTTTTATAACAAATTCCAATATTATGAAAATACATAATTACAGTGCCGGCCCCTGTATCTTACCTCAATCAGTAATGCAAAAAGCAGCTGAGGCGGTTATAAACTACAATAATACGGGATTATCGATTATTGAAATGAGTCATCGAAGCAAAGAGTTTGTTGGCGTTATGGATCGATCGATTGCACTGGTAAAGGAATTATTAAGTGTTCCTGAAGGATACGAAGTCTTATTTTTACAAGGTGGTGCTTCTTCTCAGTTTTATATGAGCGCTTTAAATTTCCTACCTAAAGATGGAAAAGCAGCATACATCAACACAGGAACCTGGTCAGCTAAAGCTATTAAGGAAGCTAAACTTTTAGGTGAAATCGAAGAGATTGCATCCAGCAAGGATAAAAAATTCAATTACATACCAAAAGATTATATTGTTCCAAATGATGTAAATTACTTGCATTACACAACAAACAACACAATTGTTGGAACGCAATTTAAACATGTCCCGGAAACGGATGTTCGCTTAATTTGTGACATGAGCAGTGATATAATGAGTCAGGAGGTCGACATCAGCAAATATGATTTAATATATGCTGGTGCTCAAAAAAACTTAGGTCCAGCTGGAGCGACTTTAGTTATTGTTAAGTGCGATGCTTTAGGTAAAGCAGGAAGAACAATTCCGAGTATATTGGATTATCAACTCCACGTAGCCAAAGAGTCTATGTATAATACGCCTCCTTGTTTCAGTATTTTCACTTGTATGCTTACCATGGAATGGTTAAAAGAATTGGGTGGAGTTAAAGAGATTGAGAAAAGAAATAAGGCTAAAGCAAGTTTACTTTATGCTGAAATTGATCGCAACTCGTTATTCGAAGGTACAGCTGCAGTTGAAGACCGCTCGATCATGAACCCAACATTTATATTAAAGAATGATGAATTAAACGCTGATTTTCTTGCTAAATCTATTGAAGCCGGAATTAACGGAATTAAAGGTCACCGTTCTGTTGGAGGGTTTAGAGCATCTATGTACAATGCATTAGAAATTGAAAGTGTTCAGGTTTTAGTGGATTTAATGAAAGAATTTGAAAGAGTATATGGATAATACAGTTTAAAACAATAAAAAACTTCTTCTAAAAACTAGATGAGCTAGTAGAACAAAACTAACTTTTACTCCAAATACAAATCTGCTTATCATCGCCAACAGACGCTAAACTGTTTCGCAATGGAATTGATTGTAAATTATTAATTGAATTCAGGTGGCCTTTATGTTCCGGAAAACTTAACCTTTGCTTCACCTCCAAAGAAGTTCCATCCCAAATCTTCACAATTTTATCCCTGCTACAAGTAGCGAATTCATCATCGCCCAACCATTCAATAGCGTATATGGGCCAATTGTGCCCAGGTAACGAAAGTACAACTTTTTTACTTTCTAAATTCACAACACTCAAGTGAGCATTTTTATCACCTACCAATAAAGCCTTTTTCATAGGGTGATAGGATAAACAATAAATTGGATTATCTACCGTCGAAAACAGCTCTGCAGTACCTAAATCTGCTAAATCAACTCGATAAATCTGCCCTTCAGATGTCCCAATAAAAACCGCATCTCCAACATTTTGAATTGCTCTTATCTTTCCTTCTGCCAGTTTATAATTTTTTAATAACTCAAATTTTGTGGTATCCCAAATAGAAACCGTACCATCCCCTGCTCCAACAAACAAAAAGTTTTTTGATTCATTGTAAGATGTAGCAAATACACCCGATTTATGATAAGGAAAAAACTTCTCTTCTTTTCTAGATTCAATATCTATAATGTGGAAATTACCGTTGAACAGCCCAATAAATAGATGTTTCTCGTTATTTAAAAACCTCAAATTCAAAATAGCCGAATCCGTTTTGATACTCAAAGGCGTATTTTCTTTCGTTTCTAAATTCCAGGAAGCCACAATTTTATCAGCACCTCCAGTAAATAGTAAATTTAACTTTGATGAAAATGCAACAGCGTATAGTGAACCGCTGTGTTTTTTATGTTTTTGATCTAATGTATACACCTCGTGAAATTAAGAATTACTTATTCAACTTTTGATCAATTATACCTTTAATCCGATAGAGAGTTTTTGTCAAACCTTCTATTCGAATATTACCATTTACATCCAAGTCTAAATTTAGGCATGAATTTCCTTTCTTTAAAATCTAATTTAGAATGGCCTAGTTGTGCATGATTATTAAACAATAACGTAAACCTTTACTTTTTATCTTCTCCACGGTAAAACATTATTTAATTGCGGTAAGTAAAACAAGCCATTCCATATTTTAAATAAATTACCATGTGATTTCCCCAAGCTAAAAAGGTGTGTTTTGGTTTTAAAACAAACTGTATTAGGGTTCCTTTCCTTCAAAAAATCCGGACTCTAATTTATTCATTCGAATCCGGATTTGTGGGTAAATCATACTTTTCAAATCGTTCCAATTCTCGTTTCATCAGCTTCATAAATTTAACAGGAGGATCAACTTTAACGGTCAAGTTTTCTTTTGTAATAGGGTGTTCCAATTCTAAACTTACAGCACTTAAAAAAAGTCCTTTATGCAAGAGTGTATTGCCTTTCACACCATAGTCTTTGTCGCCTATTATTGGAAAACCTTTACTGGAAAGATGTTTCCTTAATTGGTGTGTTCTACCAGAAACGGGCTTTAATTCCAACATAGAAATATTACCGTTATTTAAACTTTTCTCTGTTTTTAAAAGCTTTAATTTCGTTAGCGCTTTTTTCCCATCAACATCCGCATCAATTTCATTTTCACCGTCCCATAATCCAGGTACAAGTGCAATATACGTTTTATCAATTTTTTTAGTTGCCAGCATTTCTCCTAATAAAATCCGAGCTTCTAACGTTTTAGCAAAAATCACCAATCCACTTGTTAGAGCATCCAATCGATGAACTGGTTTGGGCCATTTTAATGTGTTTTTATCGGTTGGTTTTAATTTCCCTTGAACTGCGTTTTCTAAGGTTCTGAAAAGATTACCCGAAGTAACAATTCCGCTAGGTTTTAATACAACAGCCAAATAGTCGTCTTCATAAACTATTTCAATAGCCAAATCAAAAGGCTCGGGTTTACGTTCTTCTAAATCCCACAATTCAATTACATCTCCTTTTTTAACAAAATAAGATGAATTAACTTTTAAACCACCAACTCGTAAAACACCAGATTTCACCGATTTTTTCACGCTTTTATTACTGGAGAGCTCTGCAAACAAACCTCTACAATAAGATTCAATTCGAACAGAATCTTGTAACGTTTCAATAAAATGGTATTTAACCTTATGCATGATAGTAAGTAGATTATTAATCACCGAGAAAAACCGATATATTTGGCGCATAATGAAGGTACTAAAAAATAAAAGACCTTATTACGCACAATGGTGGTTTTTCATCTCACTTCTGATCCTGGGGTGGGCTACACCAATTACTAAACATTGGGAATTATTTTATTTTGGTAAAACAACAACAGGGTATCCTATCAAAATATTTTACAACACGCTTATTCCTAAATGGCGCTATGTCTTTCCTGTGAATGGCAAACAATACTATTGTGATTTCAAAGATGACAATTATAAAATGAATCAAAAAAGAGAAGACATTACCGTTTATTACGATCAGAAAAACCCTAAAAAAAACATCTCTTTTGAGATGAATAATTTATACAAAAATAACCACCTTTTTTTTCCAGTCGCCTTTCAAATTGGCTTACTTGCATTTTTTATTTCTGTAAGAGTGAAATAAGTAATAAAATTTAATATTTCAGGCCTGAATACCTTAAATAGGGTACGCAAAAATGAAGCTTTAAAACTATTTTTGCAAGTGAATGTTTTCAAAGGTGTCACACCATATATTTTTTAAAGTATTTTTTACTTTAGTTCTACTTTCAAATCTTTCCTTTGCGGGAGGAATCGATGGGGTGATTTTAAACACAGACAATTCACCCATTGCTTCATCTCAAATCAATATTCTCGAAACCGACCAAACAATAAAATCTGATAAAAACGGATTATTTGCTTTTAGAAACTTAAAAAATGGAATCTACAACTTAGTTGTCACGCATTCTGATTATGAAGAGTCCATTCAACAAATAATTATTACAAACGAATCAAACAAATCAGTATCAATCACATTACTTTTCAAAACAAATGCGATATCGGATGTCGTTATAAAGGTTGATAGGCCAATTGGAAGAGGGAAAGAAATTACCGAAGATGAAATTATTATTGGAAAGTTAAGTGTCACTGTAAAACCTGACCCAAAAAAACCTTCAGGAAGTTCAGCCCGAAGTATTGAAATACCAGTAAATATTATTGAATACGATGGGGCTGGTTTACAATTAGGTATTGGAGGAAGAGGGTTAAACCCAAAAAGAACAGCGCACTTTAACACACGTCAGAATGGTTATGAAATAAGTGCCGATGCTTTAGGTTATCCTGAAACATATTACACTCCGCCTTCTGAAGCCGTTAAAGAAATAAGAATTCTAAGAGGTGCAGCATCCATGCAATATGGACCTCAGTTTGGAGGAATGATAAATTTCAAACTTAAAGAAGGTCCTGAAGATCCCAACGACAAATTCGAATTCATCGCGAATAACAAATATGGAAGCTATAATCAATTCCATTCCTTCAACAGTATTGGAACAAACTATAAAGCACTTCGCACCTATTCCTTCTACCACTACAAAACAGGGGACGGCTGGCGAGATAATTCTAAATATGACTCACACACTGGATATACAGGATTGGATTATCATGTAAATGAACATTTAACTCTTAAACTACAATTAACCCATCACCAATATATTGCGCAACAGGCCGGAGGGTTAACAGACAAACAGTTTGAATTTAATCCACAGCAAAGTTTTCGAGAAAGAAACTGGTTTAATATCAACTGGAACATCGCAGCCTTTATCGCTCATTATAAAATCAATAAAGACTTATGGATCAACTCCAAAACCTTTCTTGTTTCAGCCACTCGAAATTCTGTTGGTTTTTTGGAAAACGCTACAAGAATAGATAACGGATATAATCGAACTTTAATTAATGGGAACTTCAATAATATAGGAAATGAAACTCGATTAATCAAACGATATAAATTCCTAAATGGCAAAAAAAATGGCGCCTTTATTACAGGGATTAGAAATTACCAAGGAAATGCTAAAACAGCACAAGGAATGTCAAGTAATGGAAGTGATGCTGATTTCACTTTATCCAAAAACCCTGAATACTCTGAATACACGTTCCCTAGTAACAACACTGCTGCATTTTTTGAAAACTCTTTCTTTCTAAGCGATAATTTTTATATAACTCCAGGTTATCGTTTTGAATACATCAACACTAAAGTGGATGGGTACTATAACCAATACTTTATTAATATGGCGAACGATACGCTTCAAACATTACAATCAATAAATAAATCAGGAAATAAAAGAAATATCCACTTACTAGGAACTGGTGTTACTTATAACTCCCATAAATATGGGAAGTTTATCCTTAACGGTTCTCAAAACTTCCGTTCGGTTAACTTTAGCGACATCAACATTGTAGTTCCTGGTTTTAGAGTAGACGAAGATATTAAGGATGAAAAAGGATTTACTACTGATTTATCCTACACCAAAACATGGAATGGAAAAGCTTTTATTGGCGCCACAGCCTACTACCTATATTACGCTAATAGGATTGGAGTTATTTGGCAAACAGACGACACTACTTTTGACACGTACCAATTTAGGACGAACGTCTCTGCTTCTCGAACAATTGGTTCAGAAATCACAGCTTGGGTTGATTTAGCTAAAATAACGGCAATNAATGACAGTACTCAAAAGTTAAATTTAATGTCTAACATCACCTTAAATGATGCAAAATACATTGATGAAAATACAACTGTTTTTGGAAACTGGGTTGAAATGGTTCCTGCTTTTACAATTAAAACTTCGTTAACATATGAATACAAAAACTGGTTTATATCTGGCTTAGTTAATTATCAAACTCAACAATACTCAGAAGCAACCAATGCGGAAGCCAGTACTACTGGGTTGTATGGAATTGTACCCAGCTTTTGCGTAGTAGATATGAAAATGGGATATACTTACAAGAAATTCACATTTCATGCATCTATTAATAATGTTACCGACGCTAAATATTTCACACAAAGAGCAAATTCATACCCTGGCCCAGGAATCATTCCTTCTGAAGGAAGGACAGTTTTCGGTTCAGTAATCATTAAACTATAAGCATCCAACGACGGTAATTGTCCGGTTATAAAGTTGTCCATTGTATCGGGTTTGTCCTATCGTTTATCATAAATTCATCTCGCTTTATAAATATATTTATTAAACCTAAAAAGCAGCATTATGAAAAATGTAATCACCTTATTATTTGTATTCGTTGGCTTCCTTTCACAAGCGCAACATAACATCATACCAGAACCTGTATCATATTTGGAAACGAATGGTTTCTTTACAATTTCAAACTCGATTAACATTAGCGATCAGTCTAAAGATGATCAAGTAGCTGAAAGTTTAAAAGAGTTTGAAAATCACCTTTCTAAAATAGGAATAAATGCAAACCATGATCAGAAAGATCAGTCAATAATTATTCGTAAAAACAAATCAATTCCCTCCGAAGAAGGATATACTTTAGATGTTTCCGAAAACAATATTATTCTTGAAGGAAAATCGTTTGCAGGAATCTATTACGGTTTACAAACTTTAAAGCAGCTACTTCCCTCTTCTAATCAAAAAGAGCTTGTTCAAATTAAAGGTTGTTCTATCGTGGATGAACCAAGGTTTAAATGGAGAGGATTAATGCTAGATGTAAGTAGACATTTTTTTACAGTTGGCGAAGTTAAAGCTTACATCGATCAAATGGCAGTATTTAAGTTTAATACATTCCATTGGCATTTAACGGATGATAACGGATGGAGAATCGAAATTAAAGCATTGCCTAAACTTACGGAAGTTGGAGCTTGGAGAGTTGAACGAAATGGAAAGTTTGGAGATTCAAGACCAGCACCGCTTGCAGGTGAAAAACCAACGTATGGTGGTTTTTACACGCAAAAACAAATTAAGGATGTTGTAAAATATGCAACAGCAAGAAACATTACGATTATTCCTGAAATTGACTTTCCAGGTCACAGTATGGCAGCATTAGCAGCTTACCCTGAATTATCAACGAAGAAGGAACCTAAGTTTGTTTCTCCTGGGAATAAGTTTGCGGAATGGTTTGGAGACGGAAGTTTTAAAATGAATATCGAAAACACTTTAAATCCTTCGGATGAAAAGGTGTATGAATTTATTGATAAAGTATATTCAGAGATTGCTCAATTATTTCCAAGTAAATACATCCACATGGGTGGAGATGAATGCTACAAGGGATATTGGGAAGAAAGCGAAGAAGTCAAAGCATTTATGAAAAAGAACAACATTAAGGATGCGCATGAATTACAATCTTACTTTGTTAAACGAGTTCAAAAAATCATTAACAGCAAAGGGAAAAAGATGATTGGCTGGGATGAGATTATCGAAGGTGGATTAGCAAAAGGTGCAACTGTTATGAGCTGGCAAGGAATGAAAGGTGGAATTCACGCGGCAAAAAAAGGACATGAAGTTGTTATGTCTCCTACTACTTTCGCTTACTTGGATTACATGCAAGGTGATGCAACGTTAGAAAACAAAATATACGCTAGTTTGAGCTTAGAGAAGACATATGAATTCGAACCAATTCCCGAAGGTGTTGATGAGAAGTTAATACTTGGTGGTCAGGCTAACGTTTGGACGGAAGAAATACCAACACTTCAATTTGCTTATTACATGACCTACCCAAGAGCAATGTCTATTTCGGAAACTTTATGGAGTCCTAAGGACAAAAAGAACTGGGATAATTTTGCAACAAAAGCGCAAGCTCACTTTGTTAGATTTGATGATCAGGAAGTAAATATTTGTAAAGCAGTTTTAGATCCAATAGTGGAAGTATATAAAGAAGGTGACAAGTTAATGTGTAAACTAATAAACAATCTACCAAACACTGTTATTTACTTCTCTACCAATAATACTTACCCAGTTGCGTTTGCAACTAAGTATACACAACCATTCGAAATCCCTCAGGGTGATTTTAAATTAAGAACTCAAACCTTCCAAAATGGCAAAGCTATTGGAAGACAACTAATAATCGACAGAAGTGATTTAATTAAAAGATAGTAGTCCAAAGTTAATTTCCCCCACGGCCTTCAATGAAAAATTATTGAAGGTTTTTTTTGAAGTACAGCAAGGTTTATTGAGGGCTCATCAATATAAATTTTCTGATACAATGAGATGGATGTTATCCTATTGAATTTTGTCGCATCACTACGCGGTTTCTAATTGCATTTCTTTAATAACCTTGTAAGGTCCTAAAAATAAATAATGGTTATCACCAAATTTTAGATATGATTGTTTTTTTGAGGAATTTAAAGAATAAAGGCACTGTCTTAAAAACTAACTAAAACCTTCATTCAAAAGGAAGTGCGACTGAGGAAACTTTAAACAATTACTTAAATATCCCACGCTGCGCTCTGGATGACGTACAACAACAACAACAACAACAACAACAACAACAACAACAACAACAACAACAACAACAACAACAACAACAACAACAACAACAACAACAACAACAACAACAA
>JGI24539J26755_10000107_pt1 | contig 36446 bp, 29 predicted proteins | sample NorSeaMetagenome_2_FD_26755 | JGI IMG/M metagenome (IMG submission 26755) | reverse complement strand
AACAATTTGAGTTTCATTTCCAACTGCAATTTGTTGCGCGCGCTGAATTGCCTCTTGTGATTTTATGGTGTAGTTATTAAAATTCATAGAATGGGTTTTTAAGCATTAATTGTGCTTGATTAGTCAAAGCCTGTTCCATTCTTATTTATTCTCTTTATCACTGAAAAAACGGCAGAAAGGACTGGTTTTAAAGGACTTTTTGTCGGAGGAAATCAGAATAATAAGTTAAGTTGACACATTGCGCAGTCTTTCATCACTAAATTGTTAAAAAAAATATCTGTACCAACAAGTGAAACACTAATTATGGACGTAATTTTGCGCTTGGGAATTATGAGAAAATTACAAATCATTTTAGGGGCTGTTTTAATTATCGCTAGTACAAGCTTTATGATGAACACGAGCAAGGTAAAACGTAAAAACCCAGCCGTCAAACCACTTGAAACAGTGAGTTCTTTAATGTCACCTGAAGAAATATTTGTAATGAATCATCCAAAAAGAGAGTTTCGATCGGCTTGGATTACAACTTTTACAAATTTAGATTGGCCAAGTAAACGAGGTTTAACTTCCGAGCAACAAAAGGCTGAATTTTTAACAATCGTAAATGATTTTCAGGCCAATTCTATTAATGCTGTAGTTGGTCAGGTTAGGGCTTCATCGGATGCATTTTATAAAAGTAAAATATCACCTTGGAGCGAATGGTTAACGGGAACTCAAGGTAAGGCTCCCGATAACGATTTTGATCCTCTTCAGTTCATGGTGGATGAATGCCATGAACGAAACATGGAGTTTCATGCCTGGTTTAACCCTTTTAGAGCAGTGTCCCACACCCGCTTTTCAAGTGTAGCTAAAGATCATATTTCGAATACCAAACCTGAATGGTTTTTCACCTACGGAAACTCAAAGTATTATAATCCAGGAATTCCTGCAGTAAGAAAATACATTTGTGAAGTCGTAAAAGAGGTTGTTGAGAATTATGATATTGACGGTGTTCATTTTGATGATTATTTTTACCCTTATACCATTGAAGGTCAAAAAATACCTGATGCTAAGCAGTATGCGAAAAACAACAGAGGTTGTACTTCTTTGGATGACTGGAGAAGAGATAACATTAATTTATTAATTCAAGAAGTTTCTCAGACGATTAAAACGGTTAAAAAGCATGTGAAGTTTGGAGTAAGTCCACTTGCTATTTGGAGGAATAAAAAACAAGATCCTGAAGGAAGCTATACAAATAGTGGGCAATCGAGTTATGATAATTTATACTGTGACACGAAACTATGGATTGAAGAGGATTGGGTTGATTATATGGCACCTCAATTATACTGGAGTACTAAAAACGAATTCGCTAACTACAATAATTTGATTAATTGGTGGACAAAATATAGTCATGAAAGACATCTTTATGTTGGACATGCTATTTATAAGTTGGATGAAAGGAATAGACATAGTTTTAAAACTGCTGAATTAATGAATCAGGTAAATATTTGCAGAAAAAATGGGAAAGTTGATGGAAGTATTTATTTCCGGGCGAAAGCTTTTGTGAGTAATCATCAAAACTTTCAAAAAACGATGAGTGCGTCAATTTACAAATACCCTTCGCTTATACCCGCAATGAATTGGATTGATAGTATTCCTCCATCTCAACCTCTAAAACTTAAAGCAAAAATTAAAGAAGATAATGTTGTGCTTAAATGGAAAGCTCCTAAATATAATTCGGTTAATGATTCNGCTACTTATTATGTTGTTTACCGGTTTGAAGAAAATGAGGTTATTGATTTACAGTTCTCGAACAAGATTATNTCTATTCAAAAGCAAACTGAGTTTGTAGATTCTTTAANAACGNCNACATCTTGTTTTAAGTACGCTGTTACTGCTGTGGATCGTTTACACAATGAGAGTGTTAGTTTTGCTTCTGCAGAGTTGAAGTGATTTTGGAGAAATAGAAGTTTTTGACTTTATGAATTGAGTTGGAAAATTTTTCGTGTTTAACTAGCTTCTTAAGACAACCTCTTTATTGTTCACTTCGAATACTGAGCTTTCGAGTTCTAATTGCGATAAAATCTCTTCAATTCTTTTGGGGTGCGTATCTGATATGAAAATTTGTCCGAATTGATTTCCGTTTACCATTTCTAGTATATGAGATACTCTTTCCTCGTCTAGCTTATCGAATACATCATCTAATAAGAGAATTGGGTTAATTCCTACTGTGCTTTTTAAAAACTCTAATTGGGCTAACTTCAAAGCTATTAAATATGATTTTTGCTGTCCTTGAGATCCAAACTTTTTGATTTGTCCTCCTGACAACTTAAAAACCAGGTCATCTTTATGAATTCCTACTGTTGAAAATAATCGGCGAGAGTCCTCTTTGTAAGCTTGTTTTAACTGACCTGCAAAATCTCCATTTTCTAATTGAGACTGGTAAACCAATTCAACTTGCTCTTTACCTCCTGATATTTGTTGATAATAACGTTGAAAAACGGGCGTTAATTGTTCTATAAGCTGTTTTCGCTTTTCATAAAGTACATTCCCATACTTTACAACTTGATCATCCCATACATCAAGCTGATCTTGATTAAAAGTTCGCTGACGACTGAAATACTTGAGCAAAGCATTTCGTTGAGTAATTGCTTTATTGTAAATGAGTAATGTTTCTAAATACGGATGATCAAATTGAGAGATGATACCGTCCAAAAACTTGCGTCGTAAATCACTTCCGAGGGTTATTAAATTAGAATCGGACGGAGAAATAATAACCAATGGAAACATTCCAATATGATCCGCTAACTTTTCGTATTCTTTCTTATTCCTTTTGAATACCTTTTTTTGTCCTTTTTTTAACCCGCAGTAAACCCGTTCCGTTTTTTCTTCTCGTTCATATTCACCTTGTAAAACAAAGAAGCTTTCTTCCATGTTTACATTCTGAGTATCAATTGAATTTAAGAAGGATTTACAAAAAGACAAATAATAAATGGCATCTAACAGCGTAGTTTTACCCTGACCGTTATTCCCTACAAAACAATTGATTTTAGGATTAAGTGCAACCTCAATTCCTTTGAAATTTTTAAAATTAACAACCGATAATTCTTTTAGAACCACTATCCTAATTTTTCAGTTAATCCTAACATTTTCAAAGCCCCTATTGCTGCTTCAACTCCTTTGTTTCCAAGCTTACCGCCACTTCTAGCCTTACTTTGCTTAATTGTGTCATCTGTTAACACACAAAACATCACCGGTTTGTTATACTTTAAATTCACTTCTTGAATTCCTTGAGTAGCGCCTTGACAAACATAATCAAAATGGGCCGTTTCTCCACGTACAACGCAACCAATAGCTACTACAGCGTCAACTTCAGTTTGTTCAAGAAAATACTGCGCTCCTAATGGCAATTCAAATGTACCGGGTACATATTCAACTATAATATCTCTTTCGTATACTCCACAAGCTAACAAAGCTTCTACAGCACCTTTTTGTAATCCATTTGTAATTTCATCGTTCCATTCACTTACAACGATTCCGATTTTCTTCCCTCTTCCTGATGGGACCTCTTTTGGATTAAATACAGATAAATTTTTATTCTTAGTAGCCATTATTCAAAAGTTTAAATGTCTTTATCGAATTAACTTCGATGAATAGTATTCATATAAAAAAAGTGCAACAAGAAGTTGCACTTTTTTTATATGCCTTGTTAAAGTTATTATTTAGAAGCTTTAGCTCTAGACAATAAAATTTCCATTTCTGTTTTTACCGATTGTACCGAAGGTGCAGAAGCACTTAAATAAGTATTTAAAGCCAATTCATAAACCTCAACAGCATCAGCTGATTTTCCGTTTTGCTCCAAAAGAATTCCAGCCTTTTTTAAGTAATAAGGAGAAACCCCTTTTGAATCCAACAAGCTTGCAGCCTTTTTGTAGTTCTCAACTGCTTTATCAACATCTCCTAATTCACTGTGACAATCTCCAATTAAACCTACTTTTAAACCTGGAGATAACTTCCCTTCAGCATCAAATTCTTCTAAAGAATTCAGAGCTTCATCAAACTTACCGGATTGTAATTGAGAGATCCCTAAGTACAAACCAGCTAAATTACCTGCTTTAGTTCCACCATGATTTTCAAGAATATATTCAAATTCGGTTGAAGCAGAGTCAAATAATTGTTGTTCGAACATTTTTTGAGCAGGCCATATCTCTTCAAGAGCAGCTTGTTCTGCAGGTTCTGCAAACATGTTATTATATCCGAAATATCCAGCAATTACGATTGCTATTCCAATCAACACTTTTGAAATTACATCTTTGTTTTCTTCTAATAAAACTTCTGTCTTACTTAGAGAATCCTCTAAAATTTCAGGTGTTTGTTGATCGTTTAAGTTGTTGTCTTTTTCTGCCATGATTCAAATTGTATGTCTAAAATACGTTATTTCTTTATTAGAATAAAAGACGGAATTTAATTTTCCCCTTTACTCCTCTTAATTCATCCAAAATATGATCATCATATTTTTGATCTACGTCAGTTATTAAGTACCCTACAGTTTCATCAGTTTTTAAAGACTGGCCTGTTATATTCATGTTGTACTTCGCTAAAATATTAGTAACCTCAGCCATTACTCCACTAACATTATCATGGATTAATAAGAACCTATGTGCGTTCTTTTGTGGACCAACTTTAATTGGAGGAAGGTTTACACTATCAAAACAAGAACCCGTGTTGATGTATGATATAATATTTGAAGGCACAAAGTTTCCGATATGCTTTTGAGCTTCCATTGTACTCCCTCCAATGTGCGGTGTTAAGATCGTATTTGGTTGTCCTGATAAGTCAGACTGGAAAGGCTCATCGTTTGATTTTGGCTCTGTTGGGTAAACATCAACAGCAGCACCAGCTACTTTACCAGAGTTTTGAGCTTCAACTAAAGCAGCAATATCAACAACAAAACCTCTTGCAAGGTTAATGAAGATAACACCGTCTTTCATTTGAGCAAATTCAGTTGCTCCAATCAAATCTTTATTATCAGAGTTATCATCAACGTGTAATGAAATAACATCCGCTTCATTAAAAACAGCTTCCATAGATGCACGCTTTTCAGCATTTCCTAAGGCTAATTTTTCCAATTGGTCATAAAAGATAACTTTCATACCCATTGCTTCAGCTAATACCGATAACTGTTTTCCGATATTACCGTAACCAATAATCCCTAAGACTTTACCCCTAACTTCTTTCGAGCCTGCAGCAGTTTTTTTCCAAATACCTTGGTGCAATTCAGTACTTCTGACAAAAGTACTTCTCATTAACAAAATGATCTCTCCAATTGCCAATTCAACAACCGAACGCGTATTTGAGTAAGGCGCATTAAAAACAGCAATACCTTTAATCTTACAAGCTTCTAAATCAATTTGTTTTGTACCAATACAAAAAGCACCAACCGCTAATAACTTATCAGCTGCGTCAACTACCTTTTTCGTGATTTTAGTTTTTGATCTAATTCCAATTACGTGAATACCTTTAACCTTCTCACATAATTCATCTTCGCTTAAACTATCTGGAGAATATACTACATTGTATCCTTCATTATTAAATGCTGTAACAGCATCATCATGAACTCCCTCTAAAAGAAGAACATTTATTTTATTTTTTGGAAATGAAACTTTCATGCGCTTATTTTCTTTTTCCGGTCACCTAAAAATAACGCAAACAATGCGTTTAATTAAGCGTCGTTTATAATTTATTTATTATCAAAAACTCGTCAAGACTTGCCACAACATGATCAGCATTGTCTGTTGCTTTTTTTCTTGAAACATTCTCCGTATATGCAAAAAACTTTTGCGCTACACCTTCTCTTCTCATTACAAAATCACTGTAACCGTCACCTATAATTTGAATTTCACCATCAAGGTTTGCGCCTTTTAAACAATTTACTTTTCCATTGTGTTGAGATAATGGATTGACTTCATCGAAACCAATAATTGTTCCATCCTCATCAAACTTAAAAGTGTTTGCATAAACTCTATCCGAGGTGATGTTTAAATCAGCAACAATAGGATCGATGAATTCTTTAAAACCACAACTAATCACATAAATTTGATCTTTGTAATCTTTAAAAAACGATTTATTTGCAGCAACAGAGGCAGATAATTTCCCTTTTAACAACTTAATTAATTCTCCTAAATGAGATTTATTGGCTTGTAACAAGGCTATTCTTTTACTTAAGGAATCGGTAAATGAAATATCACCATCAATTCCTAAATCAGTAATTTCTTGGATTTNCTTAACAATTTCAGCTCTTTCAGGATTTCCCTCTAAAGAAATCTCAGCTAAAACATCCAACCCTTCAACTGAAGTTAGGGTGCTATCGAAATCAAAAACAAACTTTCTGTTTGACATATTGCTACACTCGTAAGAATTAGAGTGCAAAATTAATACTTTAAACTAAAAAAACACTATAGTTTCCTATAATTTGTCAACCAAAAAACACCTAATGTGAATAACCTTGTTTTTGGCTAGTTATCTTCTCGTACTAAAGGTATTTCGTATCGAATTCCAAACTGATAAACATTGAAATATTTATCTTCGCTCTCGCTTAAAATTTGCCCTGTTACTTTTGCTGAGAAATCAAATTCAAACTGCTCCCATTTATAGCCTATTGCAAACATTCCTCCGGATAAAAAAATGGAACGATTGTCATTATAATATTCGTGAAAATAGAGCTTTTCATCTTGTTCTGTAATTTCAGTTCCAAATCTACCAGAAAACACTTTTGATTCCTTTATTTTAACGCGATCACCAATATTATAATTCACAAAAGCTCCTAACGTTAAAGTCATTCCAAGATCATTGTAGTACTTTAATCCTGGAGTAAAATGAAAATAATCAAGATTTGCGTTTAATTTATAACTGTGTGCCAAGCTATATGATTCGGTTTCTCCTACTGCATTTAAGGTTTCCTTATATCCTGTTTGCCAATAGCTCACTTGAAATTGTAGGGCGAATCGTTTTGAAAGGTACATATCATAAAAAACGCCTAAAGAAATAGCATTTCGCCCAAAAAGTCCTCCATCAGCAGCAATACCATTATTTTTTAAATCTTCAACATAATCACTTAGGTATTCAGCCCTTTCATTTCCTCCAATTCCATTTAGCTGGGTATAAACATAATCTATGTGCGCACCAAAATAAGATTGTGCTTTGTGCCTTCTTTCCGCCTCTGCTGCTGGTGCATCTTGCCCCCATAAATTCAATAAAGAACTTACAAAAATGATTAATATAGTAATCTGTTTATTCAAAAATTATTTTTTTAAAAAGTAATAGTACATCGATAATTGCAACGTTGTATTCCAAAAATCTGGTCGCCCATTTCCTTTTTGAAAAATTGACTCATAAAACCCCAACTGAGCAGAAACAGATAAAGCGTCATCAACATGTACTCCTGCTCCTATTTCCCAACCCAACGAAAAACCATCTGGAGAATACGCAAAATAATTCTCTACTTTAACTTTTTCCTTATAGTTGATGTTGTCTTCTGGAAAGTTTACTAATCCATCNTAAACTTGATANTAATCAAATAATCTATTGGACATNTTTATTGAAATCANGGGCCCAGTGTGAACGAAATATTTTGGTTGAGGATAGAAAATTATTTTTAATGGAATATCAAAATTACCGATGTAAACTCNTTGACGGGTTTTAATTACACGTCCGTCTTTTAAGAAATAAGTGTGTTTTGATTTAAAACCTCTTTCTGTATAAATTGGACTAACTCCTAATGAAAAGTAATCAAGAAATAAGTATTCGAAATGCAACCCTAAATTTGGAGTTAACGTGGAATAAGTTTCTCCTGTTGCAGTTTCTAATTGAAATTCGGTTGCTGGTAAAATCCCTTGAAAACCAATTAACGGATCTCTTGCGCTTGATCCCATTAAAAAATTAAACTGTGCTCCGTATCGCATTCCAAACATAAACTTTGGACTTTCTTTTGAATTTTGAGGATCGCTAAACGAGGCGCAATCGGTAGGTTTTCCATTGTTTTCCTCTTTAACTGAATATGGGAAACGATATCCTATCTTGAATTCGGCACCAACCGAATGATAATAGGATTTAATAGGAGCATATTCGTAATAACTTAATAAAGTTGCTCGGGCATGAGCTCGAACATTTAAAAAGAATGGTGATCTTGTATTCATATGAAATCCAATTCCACCAAGAGCTGCAATCCCCATATTTCCAGTAATGTTATAAAGTTCTACTCCGTTGTAAAAATTACGATCATTAATAGGAAAACCAATACCAACTCCATAACTCAAGAAAAAGTGACGGTACATGTTGGTTAATGAACTTCCCGTTTTTCTTTTCCCTAAGTCCATTTTATTAGCACTACCCAACCGGTGACGCAATATTAATGGTACTTCTAATATTCTAGATTTATTTACAACTTTATCTCCTAAGTTTTGAATTCCAAAATTGTTAATCAAATTATAATTTGGGATTTCACTCATTTCAAACCTTGTACCTCCAGCCACATATCTCAACCCTGACTCAAGCGTTAACACTGTGTTTAATTTGTAGTCAAATAAAATCCCAAAGGATTTCCCAGGGAAATAAGGTTTGTCTATTTCATCTCTAATATCAACGTATTCTTTATCGGTTATTCCTAACAAAAAAGTAGAATCAATACTAAAACGTTCAACATCTGTAATTGTACGAATAAAGTACTCGACAGAACCAGTTAAGCCAATACTCACTCTACCCATAGGACCCTGAGCTAAAACAGCTTGAAATACCGATAGGATAAATAAAATTAATAATATTTTAACTTTTCTTAATTGCAACAAGCTAATCTTTAGACACTAAATTGTTTACTTTGTAAAATACAAAACTAATGATTTATTATTTTGTGGGTATCTTCGTACTTACGTAAACTATCAAATGCTATTTAGATGTTTAAACATACAAAAATCACGTTACTTTTAATTTTTGTTTCTAGTGGAATTTTCGCTCAAAATAACGGACCAATAAACTGGGTTTCTTTACAAGAAGCAGACGCTTTATATAAAATTCAACCAAAACCTTTTTTTATAGATGTTTATACTGATTGGTGTGGATGGTGTAAAAGAATGGACGCAACTACGTTCAGTAATCAAGGGATCGCTAATTACCTGAATCAAAATTTTTACGCTGTTAAATTAGATGCTGAAACAAAAGATTCTATTCTTTTTAAAGGGAGGGTTTTCAAAAACACTCAGCAAGAAAAAGTAAAGGTTTTGTTGGACAGTTTAAAACTAGAGTTAGAAGTCATTGCTTCTGAATTATCTTACAAAGATTCAATTGAAAAAGCTCAAACTGTACCTCTTATAAGACCACTAAAGATTAATGAGTTACTTGCCAACTTAACCAATAAGCTCAATAAAACGACGCAAAACAAAAAACAATTTGATGCTTTAAAAAAGGATTTATACACAAAACATAAAAAACAAAAGGTTATTGTAAACGGTAGAGACTCAATGGTTCTCTCGAAGGAGGAACTTAAGGGATTTAAAAAAAGTTTAAAAACCATAAAAAAATCAGATACCGTCTCTATCAAAAATTTACTAACTGTTTTTAACATTCAAGTAAAAGAAGCTAAGGATGGTCTTGAAAAATTTTTAAACCCTAAAAAAGACAACGAGTTGAAGAATGCCTTTCAACAAAAAAAAGCTCAGTTAAAAAGCTTTGCAAAGAGAGCTCGAAAAACAACGCATGATGTAGCTATTGACTTATGCCAAGGACAAATGTCCTATCCTACTTTTATTCTTTTATTTGGTGACTCTTTGAGTGCAAACATGCCTTTAAAGGGGTTTAAAAAAGTGGAAGAATTGTACGCTTACCTCGCATTTGTTAACGAAGGGATTTATAAAACAACAAGAGACGTCGCTGACTTTGTTTCGACATTTAAAAAAATATACAGTCCTAATTTTAAGCCATCTGATGATAATATTAAATGGCTAAGTTTTGATGAAGCAACTAAGCGATCTAAAAAAAATAAAAAACAAATTTTCGTTCATATTGCGCATCCAAATAGTATCGCATCTAATATGATAGATCAAAACAACCTAATAAACCCAACAACTGTTAAGAAAATCAACAGCAATTTTAATCCCGTAAGATTCCTTGTTAATGATACAGCATCATACAAGCACTTAGGGACACTTTACAAAAATGTAAATGGAATAAACCAGCTTGCATTTTACCTTACTAAAAACCAATTAAGCTTTCCCAATTTTTCATTTTTAGATCCCCAAGGGAACTTAATAACGAACGTTCCTCAGTATTTTGCAGAAACTCAAATAAACCCTGTATTGGATTATTTCACAGAGGAAGGTTTTAAAAAGAGTACTTACGGAGATTGGCTTAAAAATAGAGCGCAATCTAAAAAGTAATTTTCAAGGCGGTTTAGCTTGAATGTTTTAATTTTACAAATCAATTGACAAATCAATATTAAGATGAATACTGTAGAAGAATTTAAAAGCTACGTTGCTTCGGTTGAAGCAAAACCAGGATACCAAAAACCATTAGCTTTTGGTTTAGGAGTTAAAAGAAGTAAAGATGATAAAACTTTAGATGCTTACTTCCCTTTAATTAACTGGGAGGCTTCCTACGGAACAGCAGCCGTATTTGCAGATGTTGCAGGTATTGAGTTTGGAAAAAATGCTGAATACATTTTAGACATTGAAAAATTAAACGATTCTTTCAATAAGTTTTCTGCATTTCACGGTGATATTTCTGGACACGGGAACATTATTGCAATCAAAAACTTCTTAGACAACTACTCAAACAAGCACTCTTATTATAATTCTGAAGTTGTTGTTTATTTCTTGTTTGATAAAGATCAAGATGTTGAATCGGCTACTGAAGGATATTTCAAATTACAAGCTTTATCACAAAGATGTGTTGAGCCACATGGCACAAACTTAAACGGAGCATTTGGAAAATTAACAAATGTTGCATGGACGAATAAAGGTCCTGTTTTACCAGAGGATTTATCTGCTGAAATTTCTAAATATATTTTCACGGAGCCTTTACAAGTAACTCATATTGATAAATTTCCATACATGGTCAACTATCATGCTCCAACAGGAACAAGAGTTGTTTCAGGATCGCAAGTAAGACTTGGTGCTTATTTAGGTGAGGGAACAACAGTTATGCCTGCTGGCTACGTAAACTTTAATGCTGGAACTTTAGGTAATGCTATGGTTGAAGGTAGGGTTTCAGGTGGTGTTGTTGTTGATAAGAATACGGATATCGGTGGTGGTGCTTCTATTATGGGAACACTTTCTGGTGGTAACAAAAACGTTATTTCAATTGGTCAAGAATGTTTATTGGGTGCTAACGCTGGAACAGGAATATCATTGGGATTTGGTTGTACGATTGCTGCTGGAGTATATGTAACTGCGGGTAGTAAGATTGCGCTTTATAATTCAACTAACGAGCCTGTTAATTTAAGTAATGATGTTGTTGCTGAAGGTGAGAATATTGTTAAAGGAATGGATTTAAACGGAAAAGATAAATTGTTATTTATCCAAGATTCTCAATCTGGAAAGATTGTTTGTAAACCAAACCCTAAAACGATTGAATTAAACACTGCTCTTCATGCAAATGACTAGCCTAGAAGGATTTTCGGATTAAATTAATCATATGACTAAGGCCCTAACAATTTTGTTAGGGCCTTTTTTATTTTCAACTTTAATCTAGTAAATGAAATAAATAAGAGATTACTCGTCATAAATATTTTAGTCTTCTTATTTAACCAGACTAACAAAAAATAACATCTATACATCTTCTGCTTAATGTCTACTGGATTTATCCAGAAATAAAATCCTTTTAGCGAAGATATATTTGAGTGTCATACAACTTAAAATAATTGTTGAACATTATAAAATTTCTGCTACCTTATTTAAAAACATCTTTTCAGTGAAAAAATTAAGTCCACTTTCATTAAAGAAAACAATAGAGAATCACCGCCCTATTAAAGACAAGGATTTAAAAAACTAAATTCACCGACCAAAGTATATATATCATTGATTAATCTATTCCTTGACAATTTAATTTAGTGATACATTAGATAACCACATCTCAACTAGGAATAAAGGGTTATAGCTCTTTATTAAATACTTCAACACTAATTTACAGGAAGATTTATGGCCCCGTAATCTCTCATTTATCTTAAGAATTTAATCTGTGTAATCAGCATATATGAGAGGGGCAACAAAGCGCTCACTTCAATTAATAATGCATCCCATAACAAACATCAAAGCTCAAACTTAATTCCTTGAGCCAATGGTAAACCCTCACCGTAATTCAAAGTACAAGTCTGTCTTCGCATATATGCTTTCCAAGCATCAGAACCAGATTCTCTTCCACCACCTGTTTCTTTTTCGCCACCAAACGCACCTCCAATTTCGGCCCCCGATGTTCCGATATTTACGTTAGCTATACCGCAATCCGAACCAGCTACTGATAAGAACTTTTCGCTTTCTCTAATGTTCAAAGTGAAAATAGAAGATGATAATCCTTGCGGCACATTATTTTGTATTTCGAACGCTTCCTCAATTGTTGAGTACTTCATTACATATAATATTGGTGCAAATGTTTCGTGCTTAACAATTTTCAGATCGCTTTTAGCTTCTATAATTGTGGGTTTAATATAACAACCAGATTTAAACTTTTCGCCTGATAAGACTTCATTACCTGATAATACTTTTCCTCCTTGTCTTATCGCTTGGTTTATTGTTTTTTGATATGCTTTTACCGCATCCTTGTCAATCAGCGGTCCAACATGATTAGCTTCATTCAAAGGTGATCCAATTTTTAATTGACCATAAGCCTTCACCAATTTCTCAATCATTGAATCATATTGTGACTCATGAATAATTAATCTTCTAGTAGATGTACAGCGCTGTCCGCAAGTTCCAACAGCACCAAAAACTACAGCTGGGATAGCATGCGATAAATCGGCATTTTGTGAAATTATAACAGCATTATTTCCGCCCAATTCCAAAATAGTCTTGCCTAATCTAGCTGCAACTACTTGAGCTACACTTTTCCCCATTCGAGTAGAACCTGTTGCTGAAACTAGGGCTACTCTTGGGTTTGAAGCCATTTGCGCTCCTATATCTCTCCCACCAATAATTACAGAGCAAATTCCTTCAGGTAGTTTATTCTTTTTAATCACCTTCTTCATTATTTCCTGACAAGCTAATGCAGTAAACGGCGTTTTTTCCGATGGTTTCCAAATACAAACATTTCCACTAACCCATGCCAAAGCTGTATTCCAAGCCCAAACAGCTACTGGGAAATTAAAAGCAGAGATAACCCCAACAACTCCTAAAGGATGCCATTGCTCCATCATTCGGTGCTCTGGCCGCTCGGAATGCATTTGCAGTCCGTATAACTGACGAGATAACCCTACTGCAAAGTCACAGATATCAATCATCTCCTGCACTTCCCCCAGTCCTTCTTGTAAGCTTTTACCCATTTCATAGCTTACCAATTCTCCCAAGGCTTGCTTTTGCTTTCTTAAACCTTCACCAAACTGACGAACAACTTCACCACGTTGAGGAGCAGGTATTAGCCGCCATTCCTTAAAAGCAGATTCAGCTTTTTTAATAACTTTATCAAAATCAGCAGAAGAACCACCTTTTACACGTCCTATATTCTTTCCATCTACAGGGGATTTAATTGAAAAGGTATCTCCGCCTCCTTTCCAACTTTTATGACCTGCACTCACTCCTTGAAAGGGAGATTTTATATTATTTTTAATTAGAATATCTTTCATATTAACTGGAGTTTTACTGTGAAATTATTTAGCAGATATCAATAATAAAAAGGATCATCTACCCGTATCACCTTTTTCATATAGACCACCACTTTTTGTATTCTTAAAGGCTTCAAACGAAATTTCCTCTTGCTTAATAAAACCCTTGTTTGGCAAGTCACCTTTATCAACCATTTCAATCACGGCAGTAATAGAAGCGGCAGTTGTCCATGAAATAGCCCTCCATTCCTGCCCTTCAATTTCCATTGGAAAAAAAGCTTTATAATATTCGTTTCTAAAAAGTTTTTCATTTTTCCAACCTTCAACAACAGCATAAATGTAAACCACATCTTCTTTTACAGGCGGTTTAGCATTTTCGAGAATTTTAGTTAAAGTCTCTTTGTCATCCTTCATTATTAATTCGCTAATTAAAAACTTCATTAGTTTCCCGTGGCCAGGATACCTTATTGATTTATAATTTAGGGTATCTACCTTTCCTTCATAGGTTTCGCACATTGTACCAAGTCCCCCAGAAGTTGTGAAAGCCTCAAATTCAAGACCTCCAATATTTATGTATTCAAAACCATTTAAAGATGTCACCATTTTCCGTTCTCCATGATGAATTGCTTCTGCATCATTTATGTACTCATTAATTACACCCGCCGGTGACCATGTGAAAGAATATGCCATTTGCCCATTAGGATAACGCGGTAACGCCCCTACTCTTAATTCTATATCTCTAACTTTTGTAAATTCATTTGCTAAATTAGCACCAATAATCCCAATCACTCCAGGCGCCAAGCCACACTGAGGAGCCATTACCCCTTTTGATGTTTTACTTAATTCTCGAATATAATTGGTGGTTTCTATGTCCTCTGTAAGGTCGAAATAGTGAATTCCTAAATCATGAGCAATCTTAGCAATTGCTTTATTTAAAAAATATGGAAGAGCCGAAACAACGGCTTCATTCTCCTTTAAAAGATTCGTCATGAACTCAACATCAGTTACATCTCCTTCGATCACCTTAAAAGGTAATTGAAAATCATAATGTGGTTTTTGCCTATCTACTCCTATTACTTCATATTGCTTACTCAACAATACGCCAACTAAAGTCCCCACTTTCCCTAAACCTAAAGCAACTATCTTTTTCATGTCTTTTCTTTTAAAAAGTTAATAATCTACCCCACTGTTTTACGCTCTTTTTTTTATTTGATCTAGGTTCGTGCTCTCAAATATTTTATCAGCGTTACCAACCTCGAAACCTTCCCGACGATGTTCTCTTTTTATTTCTTTTTTAGGTAATCCTTCAAACTTCTTTAATACCTTCCGCTCACAGAACTCAACGTAACTCCCAGCAATTTCATGATATTCACCATTCGCAAATTTGGCATTGCATAACTGGGAAACCGTTGAACTTTGGATTAAAAATCCATCTGCACTTTTTTTGACTATTCCACCAGAATCATTCAGTATTACCCCAATTGATTTTAAAAAAAAATTAAACTTTTCAAGCGTATTATACCCCTCTTTTAAATCATGAACAGAAATAGTATAATGATTCAAATAATACCGATTGTAAATTACCCAAGCAGCATATTCACTTTCTTTTTGAAGAATTTTAAAATCCTCCCAAGTTGGAGCACTCCATAATGGGGAATGTAAAAATTGATCAACCGCTCTTGCGTTATCCAGGTTTAATTCATCAACGGGATCTGTAATTATGTCCTTAGTATACTTTTCTATTATTCGTTGAACTCCAATCGACAATTCATTAACCCTTAATTCACTAATGAAAATTCTCGGTAAACTGGCCTCAGGCGGTGAATACCATCTTGCATTTAATTTTTTGGTTTCAAAATTAAAATCATCTTCAACTTTATATCCATAATGGACAAATATCTTCTCAAAGGATTGAATACCAAGATTGGGCAAACCCATTGTCCTAAAAGCAATGTGATCATTACTAATATCTTCTTCTTTTTCGATTACGTTCTGTTCAATCAGGGCTTGTGTTACCTTTGATACATCCGGAACTCGCTTTTTGTATCTGCGCATTAACCCTTCTAAAACTTCATATATTGGATTCATGAATTACCGGATTTGGTTAGTACTATATAAATAAACCCTAAATTCAGTAAAATGTTTCATCGCCTCTAAAGCAATAAACCTTTAAAAGCACAAAAGCACCTAAGTTTCCTCCGGTGCTTTTGTGCTTTTATGCTGTTGTATTTTTGTGATTAATTTGATGAAATTTCTTGATCAATTTTTGTTTTGTACAGTCTACAATAGGAATTAAAAATCTCATTTGCTTGATCTAAGCCCAAAACATAGGCTTTCTTTAAATCATAGCAAGCATCATAAGAATATCTAAATCTTGCTTTTACCAAAGCTCTATTAAAATAAGCTATCGGCTGATTATCATTTAATTTTATAGCCGCGTCATAATCTGAAATAGCTTCAACACTTAAACCTAACAAACCGTAATACACTCCACGCTGTAAAAAAGCTTGAGAATTGACACTGTCTTTTGCAAGATATTTATTCATATGTGCAATCTTAGCCTTGTAATCGTTTCTTAAAGAATCCGACAAATCATTATTATAATATTTTTGAATTTTAGACTGAGCTGAATCTACTTCAGTTTGTTGTGCATTNATAAATCCAAATGCAAAAAGAAGTGAGTAAAATAAAAGAAATTTCATAAACCTACGTTAACTCTTATAATATTAAAAGGCACATCATGAGATATGGTTAAATGAAGACAAAACGATTCATCAACAATGTTAATTATTTTGGAACCGTGAGCGTATCGCTATTTAATTTTGCCATGTGCCTTCCACATTGTTGCATCATTAATGTATTGGCTTGCATTAGCCCTAAATCGCGAGATTTCTTCAAATCTAAACAGGCATCGTAAGTGTAAAAGAATCTTGCTTTACTTAGTGCTCTGTTGTAGTAAATAATTGGTTGATCATCACTAATCAATAAAGCTCTGTCGTAATCCTTAATCGCTTGCACATGCAGCCCTAATGTTGCCCAGTAAGAACCTCTATTTATATAGGCACTTATATTGGATGTATCCTCTTGAATTTGCTGAGAAAAAATCTCAATAATCGCTTTTGCCTGTGCTCTTTCTGCTTCTGTTAAGTCTAAACTAAACAAATCGCTAACATCGTAATCAACAGAGGTCTTAATTTTCTGATCACTAACAGTTGTAGAGGTATCAATATCAACACCACCTTCTTTTTCTTCGTAAGAATTTAATTTAGGGACGAATACTTTTTGAGCAGTCGCACCAAGTCCGAAAACAGAAAGCAATAAAATGAGCAAGGTTTTATTCAAAGTAAACTTAACGTGTTTCAAAAGTCTTTGTTTTAAAATCATACTTAATTTTTATTCAATTATTACAAATTCTCACCGTGAATAAAGTGGTTAGAATCATATTTATGATCATCTTTTATCAAGCACCGTGACAAATATACTAATAGATGAATAAATATTGTATTAATAACAGAGTCTAAAGAAAAGAAAAAGGATTAATTATATCTAATTTTTTGTCCGATTCTTAATGTCTTCTTCTTACTAATACTATTTAATCTGCAAATTCTGTTAATTGATACTCCGTAACGGTTTGAGATCCGCCATAAACTATCTCCACTTCGCACACGATGATATTTTATTTTACGAACCTCTTTTAAAAAAATGAAATTCTCTGCATCTAGTGCTAATGATTGATTCTTAATTTTGAATGTAGAGTCATTTATTTCAAAAACATCATGTGGATTTAAGGGTTCGCCTAAGTATCTTGTTTCAAAATGTAAATGGCTTCCTGAACTTCTTCCTGTATTCCCTCCAAGCCCTAAAATCTCTCCAGCAGCTAATTTTTCTCCTTCACTTGCAATCCTTTTGCTTAAATGCGCATACAAGGTCTCTAGTCCATTTTCATGGCGAATGACAATTACATTTCCATATGTAGAACTGTATCTAGCAATCCGTACCATTCCGTCAAATGCATTTCTAACGCTATCTCCAGTCTGTAATTTAATATCTACACCGTAATGAGGCCTTGAACCTCTCCATCCGAAATCAGAGGTTAATCTACCCACCCAAGGACTTCCAAAGTCACAGCTATCATGTGCTACTTGTAAAAGTGTTGTGTCTTGTTTTTTCGTTTGATCAACCTTTAATCCCCAAATATTTTTTTGATCAAACCCACAATACAAATCAAAAGCGGGAATATTAAATAAACTATCGTTGATATTCCAAATAGAGGGCTTCACTTCAACTGGGGCAACCTCGACTTCAACTACAGGGAAAATACTTGCTGAATCGGGAGACGACAGACATATAAAGCCAATAAACAAACCTAAACAAAAAAGTATTCCTTTTAACATGCCTTAAAAATAAATTACATAAGTAAATGGAATCAAAGTAATCCTTATAGTTTTACACACTTCATTTTTCACAGCAAAAAAAATCGTTAAACACCCAAGGTGTTTAACGATTTTCTTAGCAAGTTACGATTGTTATTTCTTTACAATCCTTTTTGAAATCGCAAAGCTTTCAGTTTCTACTTTTAGTATATAAACACCTGATCCCAATTCATGTCCAAATTGAACTTCTCCATTCTTAAAGTTCATTTTTGAAACTAAAGCTCCTCTCAAATCTACAATCTCTAATACTCCTGATTCTAAACTAAAAAAGTTAAACGCATTTGTTGAAGGGTTGGGGTAAACTCCAAAAGACTCTTCATTCACTACTTCAGAATTTACCGTTAAACAAGCATTCGTATTTGTTGGATCAACTACAACCGTAACGGGTACTTTCCTACATTCCTTACCTGCAGAAATTTTCATGTTTGTAAACAAGCCATAATTAGTACTTGCTCCATAAGGCCCTGACCATTTTTCATAACAAAATTTTTCAGAAGAAATNACACCTGCGATTAAGAAGTCCGAGGNAGCTTGCGTCCCATCCATAACTAGACTCACAGAAGAACCAACTGCATTAATATANTAGGTCCCTGGAGTAATCCCCATCCAATCTAAAGAAACTTCCTGAGTTCCTCCTGAAACAGAAAAAGATTTTGTCTCTAAAACANTTTCAGATTCATTTAATAAATTCAGTTTAAGAGTTCCAGCTGAAGAAGGGTTTAAAGATATTTTAAGAATGGATAATTCTGACAACACTTCAATTTTAGTGGCATAATTAGTTGCCGAAACAGCCCACCCACCTGATGAACTTGGTTTTAAGGTGGTATATTCTGTTAAAGCAGAACCAGCTCCTCCCATCCAATAAGTTGTAGTATTATTTATAATAGCTGAGTATTCTTGATCCGTAACTAATGGAGTTGATGATGATTCTGAACTATACCATTTTACTGTTTCGTTAGCGATTAATGTGGCTTCCATTCCAGAATTACATATGGTATCATTATTCGCATAAGGGACTTCTGAAGTAACTGTTGTACTCGCACTAACAGCGGAACAACCTGTAGCCGAAGCAGTCACTTTATATACACCGCCTCTTTTTGCTACAAATGAGGATCCCGTTTCACCAGCAATCACGACATTATCGCGTTTCCATGTTATTGTTCTACCAACTGGGCTAATTCCAGCGTCTAAAGTAATACTAGCCGGATCACACAATTCATAAGGTCCTTCTAAATTTGGAGATTCTAAAGTTCCTGTAATTTCAATGTCGTCTGATGAATTACATCCATTTTCCCAAACCTCTAAAGTGTAAATACCTGCCGAGGTTACATCATAAGTATTTGCCGTTGATGATTTGTCTATTAAGGTTTGAATACCTTTTTTCCATGTAAAGGTTCTTCCTGATGCGGCTACGACACCACCATCTAATTGTAAATTTGCAACACCACAAATACTTTGATCTGATCCTAAATCAGGTTGAGGCGCATCACAACTATATGGACTCATAGCGTCAGCTAAAGCTTTTAATAAGGAATATTCATCAAATCGGTCATAAGTGACTTCCCAAATTAAAACTCCAGCCCCACCTGCACCCATAATATAATCTACTTTTTGTTTTAATAATGGCGCACCATTATAATAGTAATCGCCACTGTTATTTTGATTAAAATACTTAGCGGGATCTGATTCTGATATTTTCCCATAGGTAATATTGTAAAAACCACCTGATGGTAAAGCTCTTGAAGTTTTATGACGAGCATAAAACGGAACACCTAAAATAATTTTTTCAATTGGACACCCTTTACTTACCCAATCATTCACATTATTCACTCCATCTGCATAAGATGAATGATTATTATCCCCTGAAATATTCCGCCCAATGTCGTAAGACATCACATTTAAATAATCAATATATTGAAATGCATCTGCTGAACAATAATCTGTGTGATACACACCTTGAGCACCAACAGATGGTGTTTCACCTCCAACGGCTATTGCAATTTTCCATTCATCCCTCTTCCCTCTTGATAAAAACTCATCATGAACTGCTTTTAATATGTTCACTTGCGATATTTGTGCACTTGCTGTCTTAGGGAATTCCCAGTCTAAATCCCAGCCTTTCATACCTGTAGATTCTAATATATCAGCAATTTCTTTAGCATAATTTGCTGCTGCTGTAGGGTTCTTACCTAAAGTCTCAAACATACCTGAATTGGTTGCTCCTCCAGAAGAGAAATGTAAATCCACTCCATTATCAATACATTTCTGACGAATAGTTTCAAATAATGTCAAACTAAATGGATCGGGCAAATCACCGTTTGAATCCGGTGTTATAAACCCATAAATAAAATCAGTCATATCACCCCAGTTCATCAAACCTGTTCTAGCTGAAGCCTCAGCAAGGTTAACATCCATATAACCAACTACTTTTTGAGCAGTTGAGGAATTAAAGGTAAAGGCAATAAAAAATAATATTAATAATCTTTTTAAGTTTTTCATTACGTGTTTTTAACCACCATACAGTAAAGAAGGTGGAATAAATAAAAAGTATAAAAACTTTACTGAATTTGGTAATAAGGTAAAGTTGTTAGGCTAACCTAATTTAAAGTATTTCGATTTAGAAACAAAAAAAATATGGCACTCCAATTTATTGTTTTAGACAAACACCTAATTTGATTTTGACAAACTTCAATTTTATATCGATGAAATTATCTGATGATAACCTCATCCATAAAAATCCAAGCCGGCCTGCCATCTCCGTTAAAACCAGCAGGTATAATTTGATTCGCTACGATTACTTTCACAAATCGAACTTCGGCAGGTGTATGAACCTTAAACTGAACGATAGGTCGACCTGTTTTCCTTTTAGCTAATGAACCTATTACAGAAAAAGCTTTATTATCTACTGATCCTAGTACAATCATTTTTTGAGGATGATGAATCCAATCATTTACTTTATTGTTAAAATTAATTGAAACTGAATTAATCTTTTGAATTGAATCTAAATCAATAATAAATTCTACATCATTTCCTTCATAACCTAACCATTCTCCGTCAGCGTAAGAGTTCGTGAATTCTATACCATTAACCAATGTCTGCTCTTTAAATTCAAGAGCGTACTTATCGCTTGGAATAGTAATAAAATCTAACCTCTTCCCTATTCCTTTGTGAATAATAAATTCCTTTTCTGAAATCACTCCGGCAAAAGTACCATCCTTAACAGGAACAGCTTTAATCACTTGTCCTTTAACGTACTCAAAAGGTTTATTATAAATTAAAGAATCTGGTGACGGATCAGAACCGTCGGTTGAATATGCAATTTGAACAGCACCATTCTTCGCTGTTAATTTCACCAATAAATTTCCCTTTTTATTTATTCCAGCCTGACTAATAAACACTTCATGAAACCTATTTTCGTTTATTGTAGATAAACCTTTGTTCATTGAACCATATTCTAGTAATGAATCTTTCGGAACCTCCCCCCAAGTTGTAAACATATGCCCCAACATATTAGAGTCTTGTTTAGAATAAGAATAACGTATAAAAGCATTTGCAGCTTCAGCATCCTTCCAAGAAGATGGTAAAACTCTAAAACCTTTCTTTAAAAATAAATCGACCGATGGGTATTCATTTTGAGTTAGGTAATGCCAGTCACAAATAATAATATCTTTTGGAACACTATCGATCGCTAAAAAAGTGCCGTTCATTGATGCCTCCCAACTACCATAACCATACTTACTAGCATCAATAAGTCGATCACCCCACATGTATAATTGTTTTCCTTGCTTCTTTGTAAAATAATCATGAAATTCTCTTACTACTTTTCCATATAAAAAAGCAGGATCCATTCCTTTTGTACTCGGAGACTTTGAACTTCCCAAAAGAAAAACCTCATCCATTCCTAAATGAATTCCTTCAGCATTAAAGGCTTCAATTATTTCATCAATCATTGGGAAAACAATCTCATTTACTTTAGGGTTCATCACATCCCATTCCCTACAGTACAGTGAATCGTTATTGGGAAAAGCTCCAGGAGTTAAGTCCAGTTCAGGATAAACAGTTAACAATTTCATTGTGTTTTCAGCCCATGATTGATGTCCTAAACTTTGAAATTGAGGTATTATACTAATTCCATAATTCGAACAGATATTCGCCAATTTCCGAGCTCCGCTTTTAGTAATTACGTTTTCGGTTTGTTGTAATTCGGGATGAGACTTGAATTGGAAATGATAATCAATTTCTAAAAAAATAGTGTTGATTCCTTTATGGGCTAACGAATCTATTTGACCAGACAACTGCATCAAATCTTCATTTGTATTGTAATCTAACAAATGGATGCTTTTAATTTGTTGCGCTTTGGAAACAAACGCAATTAATACTGCCAATAGGAATAATATCTTTTTCATCTCTAAAAAACTTTAGGATACAAAAATGCGATTTAATCTGAGATAAAAACAAGAAATGAATAGGACAAGGTTTGGACAATTTCACTCCTCTTTTTTTTCAGGCACAGGATCGTACCCGGAAGTACCCCATGGATGGCACCTTGACAATCGTTTCATTCCCATCCAAACGCCTTTAAATGGACCCCAAATATGGATAGATTGAATTGTATAGCTAGAACAAGTTGGCTGATGGCGACATGAAGACGGAAACCAAGGACTTATTAATCCTTGATATATTCTCACTAAAAAAATAAAAAGTTTTGAAAACAACTTCATGCCTTAAAGTTAAGCATTGTTGATAACTGGAAATAATTAAAAACAAACCTTAATTGTGGTAAAGTTTAAAGAATTTTATAACGTCTAATGCAGGGACTCTATTATCAATACTATCCAACATCGAATCTAAAAGATTACTTACTGCAAATGGATTTAGTCCTAGTTTAAATCCAATATCCTTACAGAATTTTAATTCTTCTGGAGCTAAATATCCATCAATTTTTATGACCAATAAAAAAGTGTAAAACAACACAATCCTTTGATCCTCTCCCTTAGGCGGATGAAAATCGACCTCTTTTCCGAGTAATCCGTCAATATCGATTTTTGTAATATTAAGTTTCTTCCCAATCTTATAAATAAAGTCCATTTCAATTTCGGACTCCACATGATCAACTCTTGTTAGAGTTAATAGGTTATGAAGTAGACTCAACTTTTCGTTATAGTTTAAATTATTCATTATACGTTGTTTTCGTAAACTACCTCCGTAGCTATTTGTATTAACGTAATTATTTGATTTAAGGTTACTTACCAAAAAAACTAAGGCAGTTTCATGAGTGCCTCTGCAAACCATTTAGCCATTGCAACCCTGTTATCTACAACCGTAAACCTTTTCTGATCCTTAGGATTCTGAATGTTCCCCAACTCTACATAAATACCTGTTGGTAAAGCTTCTCTTAGCATATGAAGGTTTCTTGGTTTTACGGTTCCTTTGTAACCTCTTCCTTTTTGGTATTCGCTATATTTTGATTTCACAGTAGAGTACATCGTTTTAGCGAGGTTCTTACCTTTTTTACTTTTTGAGTAATAGTAAAAAAACATGTCTANTCTACTTCCTTCACTCCTAGAATCTACATGAACAACAACCATTCTTTGATAAGTCACACCTTCTTTTTTGTGTTTTCGATACAACGTATTAATAGAACTAACTCGNTGATTTAAACGTTTAACCTGATTCAAAGGCATTTTTTTGTTCGGATACGTTACCTCATCCTTGTCACATTTCAATAGAGATATATCTCGAATCCCATCGTTCTTATCTCTTATTATAATATAAACTGTAGCTCCTTTTTCAATCAACCTTCGTCCTAATCTTAAAACAACATCATAAGCATATTCATCTTCACAAATAGATTGTCCCTGACATTTACCAACCGCGCCAGGATCTGGCCCGCCATGGCCACTAACCAAATAGTAAACCCTACCTTTTAATTTGGTAGAGGTTATTTTAATGTCTTTATATTTTTTCCCGAAAATATCGTAAGAAACCATTTTGTTTTCAACGATTGGGTGATTTACCCCTGGCTTGATTTGCTTCTCTTGTTTTTCATAACAAGACTTTAAAAAATAAGGAATCCATAAAGCACCACCTCTTGCATAACCTTTGCTTTTTAAAGATGTTTTTACAATTTTCTCATTCCATTTTTGAATGGATTTTGCCTGATCATAATTCGAAATCCCAATTGTACCACGAATACTCTTCCCATTGTACTTATAAACCTGAATAGGNAATTTATATGACTTTCCTTTTATTAAATACTGATGCTCAGTCATTGAATTAAGCACCAAAAATTTNTCTTTACTGCATTGGTCCGATAAGTTGTATTTTTTCAACAATAAAATTCGATTATCGCCGGCCTTCGCCGAAACCGTAAGCCATTTCTGAGCTGAAACAAGCTGAACAGAAAATAATAAAATTAATAATAAACGCATAATTCAAATTTAAAAATTTGTTTAAACCCTCAAATGCCGAATTAAATAATTGTATTAAAAAAAAACTGTTGATTGTGAAAACGCTTCTCCTGAAGAATAAATCAAAATTCAATTAATAAGGACTTTTTAATTTATTATCTAATGTTTTTAACCCTCTTAAAAACATTGTTTCTAATTGAGATTTAGCGTCAAAAATATACAGCATAAGATTCCCCTCAAAATCCATACTCCAACTTATAGTTGTCCCATTTTCACTCGGTGATATTTCAAATAAATAAGTTAAAGGTTCAATTTTTTGAATACCCACTTTCATTTCAATCCTATTCTCACCAATGTTTTCGACCGAATAAAACCCAACGATTGTTTCCGTTGAATCTGTTAANTCTAAGGTTTTAACACCGTTCCGCTCCGTTATATTTAAAGTTACTGAAGAGTCAACAATTGTTTTAGGATCCCAAGTTGGAAAATTTGATACGTCAGACACATAATTCATCACCTCTTTAGGAGAGGCGCTTAATTCATAGCGAACACTTGGTTTAATGTCTACTTTAATAAAAGTTATAATCACAGCAAATAAAACAAAGCCTAACACCGAAAACCCTAAAATCCTTTTAATCACAATTGTAAATTTTCCACAAAGATAAGTATAGTTAATAGTTATAAGAATGATTAACTTTGCAGCATGTTAAATGTAATTCTTAAGTCAGGGAAAGATGCTTCTCCAAGAAGGTTTCACCCCTGGATTTTTTCAGGAGCTATAAAAAAAATCAAATCTGCTGCGGGGCAAGATGCCGAGCCGCAAGAAGGAGATTTAGTTAGAGTAACTAGCAACAAGGGGGACTTTTTAGGTACTGGTCATTACCAAAATGGATCTATAGCTATTCGAATTTTATCGTTTCAAGATATTGAAATTGATGAAGACTTTTGGACAAATAGAATTCAGGAAGCTTACGAATTAAGACAACAAATTCACCTTACCGACAACAAGTCCACAAACATATATCGCTTGATTCATGCAGAGGGTGATGGTTTACCTGGTTTAATTTTAGATTATTACGCAGGAACGGTTGTTATTCAATCCCATTCAATTGGGATGCATTACGCTAAGGANATTATTGTTAAAGCGATTAAAAACGTTTANGGNGACAAATTAAAAGCCATTTTTGATAAATCTGCAGGTACACTNCCTAAAACAGGTCCGGTACAAGTNGAAGATCATTACATCTACCAAACAGAAGATTTCACTTCGGTTGGTTTAGAGCATGATTGTAAATTCAAAATTGATTGGGAAAAAGGACAAAAAACTGGATTCTTTATTGATCAAAGAGATAACCGAGCATTACTTGCTTCCTACTCAAAAGGCAAAAAGGTTTTAAATACATTTTGCTACACTGGAGGCTTCTCAATTGCAGCATTAAAGAACGGAGCTACATTTGTTGACTCTGTTGATGCATCAGCAAGAGCGATTGATTTAACANATGAGAATGTTGAATTAAACGGATTTNCGGATAAGCATGGTTCTCACGCTATCGATACGTTTAAATTCTTTGAACAAAATGATTGTTCTCAATATGACGTAATCGTTCTTGACCCTCCTGCTTTTGCTAAACATCAAAATGTAAAACACAATGCCGTAAAAGGATATAAGCGATTAAACGCAATGGCCTTAACAGCTATGAAACCAGGATCTTTATTGTTTACGTTCTCCTGTTCTCAAGTTGTTGATTCGAAGTTGTTTTACAACACAATTATGGCTGCAGCTATTCAAACAGGGAGAAAAGTTAGAGTATTACACCAGGTTACTCAACCGGCCGACCATCCTATTAATATTTATCACGCTGAAAGTCATTATTTAAAAGGCCTTGTATTACAAGTCATTTAGTATAACAGATAGTTTTAAAAAGACAAAATAAAATTTGAGTTTAAATTTTGAACGATTTAAACCTTACCCAATAAATACAACAAAATGTTCAACGCTTTACCAAACATTAACTTTAAAGATTCTAAAAACTTCTTCTTAATCGCTGGTCCTTGTGCCATCGAAGGAGAACAAATGGCAATGGATATTGCTGGTAAAATCGTAGAGATTACGAATGAATTAGAAATCCCTTACATCTTTAAAGGTTCGTTTAAAAAAGCAAACCGTTCTCGATTAGATTCGTTTACAGGTATTGGTGATGAAAAAGCATTGAGCATTTTAAAAAAGGTGGGTGAAACATACAACATNCCAACAATTACAGATATTCATATTCCTGAAGATGCTGCTTTAGCTGCTAAATATGTGGACGCTTTACAAATTCCAGCGTTCTTNTTCCGTCAAACCGANTTACTAGTTGCAGCAGCCAATACAGGTAAAGTTGTAAGTATTAAAAAAGGACAATTTGCAGGNCCGGAAGCCATGAGCTTTGCAGTTGATAAAGTAAGAGAATCTGGAAACGACAATGTTTGGATTACAGAAAGAGGAACTACTTTTGGATACCAAGATTTAGTAGTTGATTTCAGAAGTATTCCCGTAATGAAAAACTACGCTCCTGTTATTATGGATGTTACCCATTCACTTCAACAGCCAAATCAAACAAGTGGTGTTACGGGTGGTAAACCAGAGTTGATATCTACTATCGCAAAAGCGGCTATTGCTACAGGAGCTGATGGACTTTTCATCGAAACACACCCTGATCCTTCAGTTGCAAAATCTGATGGTGCTAATATGTTGCAATTGGATGGTTTGAAACCTCTTTTGGAGCAGTTATTAAGAGTTCGACAGGCAGTTATTTAATTCACTGCTATTTCCATTAGAAAAGCACATCGCTCAAAAAATGGATCAAGTATAAGATTTTAGATGAACAATTAAACATCAAATTCGAAATTGATNCTGTAACAGATGCAGTTCGCTCATATTCAATACCTGCACTTAAAGAAAGTGGCAAACTACTTCNACTTTACTACAAAATCACCAATGGAGACTGTTCCCAAATTGGTTACGGTGATTTAAAGTTCAACTAAGGCCTAATAACAATCCTAGTTCCTACATTAATAACTCGATACAACTCTTCCATTTGTTTATTGGTTACTGCTATACAACCATAAGTCCAGTCTCTAAGTAAATGTAACTTCCCTAACCAAGGTTTATCATTTGGCAATCCGTGAATTTTAATAGCACCACCGGCACTTTTACCTAATGCCTTCGCTTTGATCTTGTCTTTAGAGTTTGGATAAGAAATTCCTAAATTTTTAAAGTACTTGCTGTTCGGATTTTTACCATTAATGAAATACTCGCCTTCTGGCGTTTTTAGATCTCCTTCTATTTGTTTTGCGCCAATTGGGTTTTCACCTAGCGAAACACTGTATTGTTTAACTTTCTTTCCTTCGAAGTAAAGTATCAGCTTTCTTTTTGATTTGAAAACTTCAATTTTGTCAACCTTTAAGTCTTTGTTCGACACTGACGGGTAAAGTCCTAAATGAATTACAACGCCCAGGAATAAAGCAAATACTCTCATACTAATTCAACTTCAAATCTGACTTTATATTTTATTGGAGAATGTTAAATTTATCAATCAAACCAAATCAATCTTTTTTCGCTTCTTAAATACAAATAAGCCTATGGCTGTGACTGCCCCATTAATGGCTAAAATCTCAAATCCAAGTCCTAAATAAGTAGCTAAGAAATAACTTGAAACAGCGCTAAAAACCGCTATAAAAGGAACTGCTTTATCCCGTACTTGAATTTTGGTTAAGATTCCTATTCCATACAATCCTAACAAAGGACCGTACGTAAAACCTGTCCACTTANAAAGAGCCCAAACAATACTGTCTTCATTAATCGCTTTGAAAATCATAATTACACCAAATAAAACAAAGCTCATTAAAANATGAACCCATGTTCTTGTCTTTTTATCTTGTTTCTCTACGATATCCAAACAAACACTCGTTGTTAAAGACGTTAAAGCCGAATCAGCACTCGAATAAGCTGCCGCGATTAAGCCAATTAAAAACGTTCCACTCAACCATAAAGGAAAGTAGCCATACTTCGCTAAAGATGGATATATTTGATCAGTAGTCACGTCAACCATTACAGTCCCTTGCCGCATTTGATACAAAGGTTTTTGATCCGTCAATCCTGAATCATTCACGAAATCAACCATTTGAAAAGTTAAATCTCCACTTTCCATAAAAGTCTCAAATAACAAAACGCCTAAAGCAAGAAAAGCAAAGTTAATTGGAATCAAAACCAAACTAAACCAAAAAATATTTTTTGATGCCTCCTTAGCGTTTTTACAGGTTAAGTTTTTCTGCATGATATCTTGGTCCAATCCAGACATTACAATAGCGAAAACGATTCCATTAAACAANCCTAACCAAGGATTTTCTTGTTTTAAATTCCCCCCTTCAAACGAAAACATCTCNCTTGATTCAAGCATATTCCAAAGCCCCGAAAATCCATCCGTATTCAAATCTGCTAAAAAGTAAATAGTAGATCCCGCAGCTATTAAAATGGCAGCAGTTTGTAAGGTATCCGTCCAAACAATTGTTTTAATTCCACTTTTAAAAGTATATACCCATATTAAAGCAATCGTAGCTAAAACACCTAACCAATAAGGAATCCCCGTTGGGGTAAATAAGAAGATATCTAAAACTTCAGCCACCAAATACAAACGTAATGACGCGCCAATAATTCTGGAAACTAAAAAAGAAATTGCACCAGTTTTAAATGAACGAACACCAAATCGACCCCTTAAATAAGTATAAATTGAAGTTAAATTTAAGCGGTAATAAAGTGGAACTAAAACAAACGCAACAGCTAAATAACCAAAGAAAAAACCAAAAGTCATTGGCATNTATAACATCCCTTTAGCNTAAACCGATCCTGGGATAGAAATAAAAGTGATACCGGATAAGGTTGCNCCAATCATCCCAAAGGCAACTAAAAACCAGGGGGACTTTCGATCTCCAGTAAAAAATGATTTCTCGGAACTATTTCTAGAAGTTAAATAAGAGATCCCAATTAACACTAAAAAGTAAATCAAGATGATGATTAAAGCAATACTCCCAGTCATACTAATTAGTTTTAAACCAATTTAAATTAATACTGGATTGGTATTTAAGAATAAAAAAATAGTTGTTATAAAACTTATGTTAAATTCAATTAATGTATCTAAAACAAAAAATGGGCACTAAGCCCATCTAAATCAATGTGTTTATATTTTTAGTTTAATAAATACTTGTTCCTTTTAAATGTTTCCACCAATGTGGTGGTTACAGGGTATTTTCGAACCTCGTTCATTTCATACCTTTTAACTGCCAATTTCTTTAAGTTTAAAATTTTAACCTCTTCATTTGTTAAATTCTCTTTATCAAAAATATCAGCAATATCGTTTAGCGTTTTTAAGTATTCAGAAGTAGAATTAATATCCATTTTGAAGATTTTCCCTAAAATTAAGGTCAAAAAACCAACTTGTCAACCCTAAAATTAACGCAATCTTGTAACTGTCGCAATATCAACAAATAAAAAGTCTCTTTTTCTTTTTCTCTCCTTAACTAAATCATCAATCTTAACCACTAATCTTACCTGAACAGGTTGTTTTGCTCTTTGTAAAAATATTTCATTTTCATCTTTTGCTTTAAGTAAAATAAAATAATGCTCTTTCCAACGAACTTTTACTGGGGCATCCAACTTTATTAAGTACCAATCTTTCTCCCAAGATAAAAGCTCTCTCTTAACAACCTCTCCCTTAATCGGGAAATGATTAGCCAGTTCTCCATAATCACCGTAGGCATCAATTATCACTTTAGCTCTAATTATTTCTTTTAAGTTGAAGTGTTTTACCTCTAACCTAGGAATACTAAAAAGTAAGTTCCAATCCCAAAATTTTAGTGGCGCCCAATAGTTTGGGATATAATCAAACCTGCTTAGTTTGGAAGTTAGAAAAATCAACAAGAACAGTCCTGAATATAAATCTTTTAGCAGCTCATTATTAGCAACTTCAGCATTAAAACGCCAAGCCATCATGAGGTATTCGAACAAGAAAATAGCAGACAACCCAAACAACAGATAACTATTTAATCGATCCGGATTGTATGTCCAAATCACCTTTCGATTATAACTATTATTTAAACAGTTATTAATCATCGAAACCCAAAGCACCATGCTAACCAGTAACCAAATAAACGTAATAAAACTAAAACTTCGAGCAATTCTGTTTATCAGCCAAAAATCATAAAACCCATGAAAAACGGCAGCTGCCAAATAGAAAAATCCAAAATAAAACAACCAGTTTCTTTTCTTAGCAAACTTCCCTATCACAATTCCATAGGCAACAAGTGAACTGTTAAACATATGAGTTACTGTTGATGAGAGAGAACGCCCTTGAATCGTACTTAACCCTCCTTCGTCAAAATAAATTAGGTTCTCTATAAAGGCGAAACCCAAAGCAGAGATTGAAGCAAAAACAATATAATCTATAGGCTCTTTTAACTTCTTAGAGAAAATCATAACCAAAACAAGGGGAATTATTTTCACGAACTCTTCGATCATTCCTATCCCGATTACAGAATATAAAAAATCATGGAAAAATGAATCTTCAAATTTAAACCCTAAAACATTGGTGTTAAAATCGGTTAAAATCGATGTCCCAAAAGCAAAAAACATACCTAGAAAAAGGACTTCAACAGCCAATAACCACCTCTTTTTGAGATACTTATGAATAAGAATTAAATAAACAAACCAAACAATTAGGATCAATAAAGCACCCATAAAGCCAATGGAATTAACACCGCTGAAAAACCGACTAAAAATAGCTTTTGAATACCCTTTTACATCTCCTAAGTAGAAATAGGTATACCGTTTTACTTTGTTAGGTGTATTGGCAAAAGCCATAGAATCTTGAAAGAAACTTAATAATTCATATGGTTTTTCGTACCTCTTATAAGTATTAGCCAATTCCCTGTAGGCTAACTTATTATCAGGGTTTGATATGATTTCAATTCTTAAATATTCAACAGCCTTATCATAATTTGCAAACCCAAAGTAACTCCCATATACAAAGTTTAGGTAATCCATCTTTTGATTGTGAATCCCTACAAAACTAGAAAGCGATTCTTCGGCTAAACCCAAATGAAAAAAACAGACACCTCTTCCAAATTTCCCGATATCTGAAATTTCATCAAACGGATGACAAGACATTCTTGTATAATATTCAACCAATTTGTTGTTGCTTGATTTTAATTCGGGAGAAGAAGCATCATATTCCGAGGCAATCTTAAAATGTGTTGCAATAAAATTAAAGTGGTACGCTACATTTGAGCTATCCTCGTTAATTAATTCAGCATAAATTTTATTTTGATTGTAAACATCACCCAATATAATATACTCTTGAAGTTGTTCTTTCTTATTAGAGTAATTTGAATCCGAAAAAAAATAATTCACCAGCCCCACCATGAGTAGCGTAATTGGAAGAATATATAGTAGAATTTTTTTCAAATTATTGGTTTATCCAATCACTAGTGGAAGTTTTACAAAGTATTCATCAGCAGTGGATAATTCGGAAACACCCGATGCTTTATTATATAACTGATATCTTTGCTTAAGGTTATTTATAAATCGCTCATTTTTAAGATTATTTTTCAAAGACGGAGGATTGGATGTTTTAACAACAACAAACTTTCCATTTTCGATGTACACTTCGATTTTCAATCCAATCCCTGATGCGCAATCATAATTCTTAAACTGATTATCTAAAACCATTTGAAAAACTAAAGGGGGAATATGAGTTTGATGAAAATCTTCGGATAAGTTTAACAACAATTCTATTTTCTGATTTAAGTGTATTTCTGCCAATTCACAATACTCCCTAACGTTTTTCAATTCAGCACCTAATCTTACAAACTTTTCATCCCTGCTTTGCAATAAATATCTTAAAATAGAAGTTAGTTTTTCAATTTGAAGCATAGCAATAGTTTGATCCTTTTTGATTAAATCAATAGTATTGATTAATGATTCTTGTAAAAACTCAATTACATTTTGAGATTTTAAGGCATTAAAACTATGTTGTAAATAATTTTGCTTCTCTTGAGTTAATATTTGGCGAATATTGGAGTTTTTACGGATCCAAAAACATACGCCTTGAAACACTCCTGTAATGAAAATCACACTTCCTAAACCAACCTGAACTTCAGCAATAATCGAATTCGATAAATTAAGGTAGACCTCTAAAAAGCGAACAACGATGGATCCAAATACAAATCCGGCAACGACATAAAAAAAACAGAAAACCAAAAACGTTCCATATTTATTCTTAACAACCTGATTCACAAATATTCGCCCTATTTCCATTATGCTCAAACAAAACAAAAATGCAAATAACCACATGTAAAAAATAGCTGTTCCAACGCCAACAATAATGCCACCCAACACAACGAGTATACTTAAAAATAAAACGACTAAAACCCTTACCGACGTTAAACTTTTAAGCATGTGATTAAGTTAACACTTTTTCGCCAAACAACTTTATGTTACGGTTTTACACGTTGAATTTTCACTAGGTGCTGATATTCTACTTGTTCGAAAGTGAAATTATTTTTTGAGTTTTCTATTTAACTTTCTCTTTTTAACAGACAAGAAGATCTAATTAATCCCAATTACCTCATATCTTTGCGACTTAGTTTAAGACTAAGATCTTACAAAAGATAAATTATGCGATTTCATATCTTATTGGCTTTTTTACTAACATCCCTTTATAGTTTAGCTCAAAAAGGTTCTGTTTCTGGTGAGTTAATCGATCGCAATACAAAACAACCAATTCCATATTCGAATGTTGTTTTATTTAACTTAAACGATTCCATAATTAACGGAACTATTACAAATGATTTAGGTAAATTCAAAATCATAAATATTCCATGGGGTAAATATTACCTTTCTTTTCAATCACTTACTCACCAGGATTTAAAAACCGACCCTATTGATTTTTCAACTACTGCCGCACAAATAAAATTGGGTNAAATCATCTTAAAGGAATCAACAAATTTAACGGACGAAGTAAGCATCAAAGTAGAAAGAGCAGCGGTTAAAATTGAACCNGCTAAAAAAACCTTCGATGTTGCTGCAACNGGTGCAGATGCTGGAGGAACAGCTATNGATGTATTAAACAATTTACCATCAGTTGATGTAGATGATAACGGAACTGTTAGCTTGAGAGGTAATAGTAATATCAGAGTTTTAATTGACGGAAAACCGGCTGGTGTTACTTCAGATGACATCACTTTAGTTATTTCTCAATTGCCGGCGAATTCTATTGAAACAATCGAAGTCATCACTGTTCCCTCTGCTAAATATGACCCTGAGGGTGTAGGCGGTATTATTAACATTATTCTAAAAAAGGAAAAAAAGAAAGGCTACCAAGGTTCTTCTAGTATCTCTTACGCAGCAATAGATAAAATTAATGCGAGAGTTTCTTTAAACTTNAACAAAAAAAAATGGGGNATAAATACATCTTACAGTTACACNGATGGAACCTATTGGAAAAAAATAACAAGCGATGCTTCAACTTTAGTTGATGACAGCTTAACCATTTTTAACAACCATCGAAACGCATTAAATCGTTTCCCTAATCACAACGCAAAACTAGAGGTTTCTTNTAAGGTTAATAAAACCACAAAACTTAACCTTGAAGGAACGGTAAAGAAAATGTTTTTTAATAATTTAGATTCTTCGGAACTTTATTGGAATTACGATCAAAAAAACATAATTGAAAACACTCGGAATTCAAATAAAAAAGGGCACAGGTTAAGCGGTGGCGGACAATTCAGTTTGGTATCCAAATTTAAAAACGGAAATTCAATAAACTTTCTTTCAAGGTTAAAAGGCGTGAATACGCCTAAAGAAGGATACTTTGATGAACCTTACCTATTGCAAAAAGAAACCAGAATATTTGGTGCTCAAAACATAGTAAATCAACTCGATTTAACTTTTCCAATTAGAAAAGCTGCCAATGATACTGTTAACCTAAAGTATTTAACAATTGAAACTGGTTTAAAATCGGCATTTCGTGAATTTCATGAAGATTACAGTTTCTTCGATTACAGCCCAAGTTTAAATAGCTACTATGAACAATCTTCATTTTCAAATAATTTGAAATACGGCGAAAACGTTTACGCCATCTACGGTTTATTAAACTTGGGAAATAAAAATTATCAGGCCTCATTTGGGATTCGATCTGAATATTCAGACATTACTTCTGAAGCTTCNGGAAACAAGTTTAACAAAGCACTCTTCAATCTATTNCCTAGTGCTTCATTAGTTCGTTCATTCTCAGAAACGAGATCTTTATCAATCAGTTANGGTAAAAGAATAAAACGACCGCGAGGGAAACAACTNAATCCAATTCCGAGCTACTCCAACCCCTACAGTATTTTTATTGGAAATGCAGAATTAATTCCAGAGAAGAGTCACATGAGTGAAATATCCTACTTAAACATAGCCAAAAAAACCACCTTTAACGGAACCGTATTCCACCAATTCCGAGATGATCGCTTAGGAAGATTAAGCTACACCGATTCTATTACAGGAACATCAACTGTAGAATGGTATAATTTCAAATTTCACCAAACACTTGGNTTAGAATTATTTGCTAATTACAAAGTAAACAAATGGTTTAAAATAAATGGATCAAGTACATTTTATAACACTTGGGTTGATGGCTCTAACTTCAGAGANAGTTACACTGCTGAGTATTTTGGATACGATTTAAAAACCAATCTTCAATTTCAACTTGCTAAAAATACAAGTTTAACAATCACTGGGGATTACAATTCCGCTCGTATAGCTGTAGTTGGAACTGTTATTCCTCGTTATGGTTCTGACATGTCCGTTAAACACAAGTTCTGGGAGAAAAAAGCAACCCTTTCAGTTAGGCTAACAGATGTGTTTAAAACGCGAGGCTTCGGTATAGATGTAAATACCGACAACTGGGAAAGAATAGTTCGATATCGATATGAATCACAATTATTGTGGGTTGCTTTTAGCTATTCATTTGGTCAATCTAAATTTGGTGGAAAAAGAAAATTTAAAAGAACCTCTCCTAACGACCGCAGCTTTTAGGCTTTTAATTCTTCAAGTAACTCCTTCAACTTTACAATAAGTAACCCTACTTTTTCCTGAAGTGATAAAATTTCATCATTACTTCTAGCATCAAGCTCAACTTGTACTATTAAATTATATATTGAAGTATTCCCTAATATTTGAATGTTAGGTTTCATTTTATGACAAATATAGCCTAACTTCTCACGATTTAATTCTGAATTAAAAGCAATCAGCATTTCCAAATCCTTGGGTATTTCAGATTTAATCTTATCCAAAATTTTCAACATTAGCCGTTCACTCCCCCCAACATAATCAAGCAGAAAATTCTTGTCCCATAATTTAGGAACATTTAAAATCAACGCATTAACATCGGCCAAATTCGAAGCAAACGGGAGCACTTCTCTTGTATTTAATAACTGACTTATTTTTTGATATAGTTCACTTGGTTTGTATGGCTTGGATAAATATTCATTAGCTCCCGCGGATTTACATTTCTCCATTTCCACCTCAGAAACATGTGCTGTTAAAGCAATAATTGGCACATCAAAACCACCGTTTCTCAACCTACGAATTGCTTCATACCCATCCATAACAGGCATTTGCATATCCATCAAAATCACAGCATGCTTTTCAGGGTTAAAAAGATTAATCGCCTCTTGTCCATTAACTGCTAGTTCTACTTCCGCTCCAACTTCACTCAACAAATCGGTTACCACTAATTGATTTACAGG
>JGI24539J26755_10000104_pt1 | contig 36832 bp, 35 predicted proteins | sample NorSeaMetagenome_2_FD_26755 | JGI IMG/M metagenome (IMG submission 26755) | reverse complement strand
AAGTGAGCTGTTGAATGCCAAAAGGTCATTTTCCCTTCTTTATCATTAAAAGTATGAAGTTTTATTGACGCATCAGAATTTATTGGTCTTGTAATATCCCACACTTCTTTATTAATAGTTGCACTAACTATATTTCTAGCTAATCCCTCACTAATGGAATTTGCTATGTCAAGAGCATTTGACCCTTTTTTTACATCTTTTGTACTACCGTCAGGAAGAGTTATTTTTATCATTTTTACCTATGTAAATTAAGTGAGTAAATATAGTAATTAACTTATAAATTTAGATTTGTTGTTAAAGCTTAATTTCTTCTAAATAAAATCTTGCTTGGGGTCCGAGATTAAATAATAAATCTATAATTGATAAATTTGAAATAAAATTAAATTTACTATCAAATACTTGATCATACTTATTTTGATAATTTAGTTTAAAATCATCATTTCTATAATCTAAATCTAAATTATTTTCCATGTATTTAGAAGATATCTTAAATGAGCTTTTTAACTCTAATTCCTTTAAAATAAATTCCTGTAAATTTATATTAAAGTCAAATAAATACTTTTCTTTTCTAAAGAGAAGTGATTTTAGTTCTTCTTCGAAAAATTCAAAAAATGGAGATGAGTTATATGAAGATTTAATTGAATTCCAGTGATTATTTTGCCATGGTTGCTTGTAGCAAATTTTAATATCTTTAATAATCTGCTTATAGCTTTGTGATCTTTCTTTTGGAATTGTAAGCTTTAATAGTCCATTTGCAGACAAAATATTACATCTATTTCTAATTGTTTGTTTAACATAATTTTCATATGATTCAATAATGTATTTATCATTATTTAATAATAATGAATAATACTTAATAGGACCTAAATATGAAATAGGAAGGGTTATTCTTTTATTTAACACTTGTAAAAAGTCTATTCCATCTAACTTTTTTTAGCCCTTTAGCATTTGTATCCCAACTCATCCATACAAAAAGAGCTTTTCCAACAATATGATTTTCTGGAACAAAACCCCACATCCTTGAGTCTGCAGAATTATGTCTGTTGTCACCCATCATCCAGTAATAATTCATCTTAAATGTGTATTCATTACTTAAGATATTATTAATATAAATAGAGTCATTGTTAATCACCAAATCATTTGTTTCATATCTCTCAATTATATCTCTATATATTGGAAGATTTTTTGAGTTTAATTTGACTGTTACCCCTTCTTTAGGTATAATTATTTTTCCAAAATTATCAATATTCCATTTGAAATTAATGTCATTAGGAAACATATAATCATAATGGCTATTTGATTTATTAATCTCTCGATCAATTGTAACAACATTATTAAATTTTAATAATTCTAATTTTGTAGTATCGGTTAACTGTAGAATATATTCATTTGGATTTTTACCTCTTCTTCCCTCCGTAATATCAAATTTTTCATAAAGAATTTTTGGATTTAATCCACTACTTTTTGTTTTAATATTATACAAATATTGTTTTTTCATGCCATTTGGCTCTAAATGAACTTGATTATTTACATATAATATTCCATCAATAATTTCTATTGTGTCATTAGGTATGCCGACACATCTTTTAACATAATTTTCTTTTTTATCGATCGGTCGACCTAACTTTTCTGCTGGCCAATTAAAAACAACACAATCATTCCTTTTAACATCTCCGAATCCTTTCATCCTGTGATATGCAAGTTTGATAGCCTCAGAATATGATTTTGTATTTTTAGTAAATGGTAAGGTATGATGTACAAGTGGAAAAGCTAATGGAGTCATTGGAACTCGTGGTCCATAACTTGTTTTGCTAACAAAAAGAAAATCTCCAATTAGCATGGATTTTTCCATTGAAGAGGTTGGGATAGTATAAGCCTCTATTAAAAATGTTCTTAGAAGAGTAGCTGCAATAACAGCAAAAGTTATTGCTTCAACCCAGCTTCTAATCTCACTTTTTTTCTTAGTTTTTTTTGGTTTCTTTTTTTTCCAGAATTGCCAAGATATTGTTTCAAAAAAAAGAATATCTGAAATTATTATTGGAATAAAGTATAACCATTCTCCTTCAATAGCATAAACAAATAATGACCATATTAGAGTGAAAATTAAAAATGCTACAACTTTAAAAGACTTTCCTAATATATTTTTAATCTTATTCATTTAGTTAAATTTTTTTGCAATAATAAAACATTTAATCTTACATTAAAATCTTCTATATAGTAATCTTACTTAAATTACTGTGAAATTAAAAAATATCTTCAAGTGAGTATACGCCTTTTTTATCAACTATCCATTCAGCAGCTATAATTGCACCTATAGCAAATCCATTTCTTGATTTTGCGGTATGTTTTATTTCTATATCATCAATTTCTGAAGAGAATACAACCTTATGAGTACCAATACTATCTTTAATTCTATTAGATTTAATCTTAATTTCTTTGCTTAGAATATTTTTTAAATCTTGCTGTAAAGTTATTGCTGTTCCACTTGGAGAATCAAGTTTTTTAAGATGATGAGTTTCGGTTATTAAACTTTTATAATCATAATCTTTTATTAGATGAGCTAACTTTTTATTAAGTTTAAATAGTAAATTCATACCAATACTAAAATTTGATGAGTATAAAAAAGCTCCATTTGAAGTGAGGCATTTCTTTTTTACCTTATCATAATTTTCTAACCAATTTGTAGTGCCTGAAATTATGGGAGTATTATTGTTAATTGCATGCATAATATTTTCAAATGCTGAATTAGGAGTGCTGAAGTCAATTGCAACATCCACATTTTTTAAATTGATAGCTTTAGCAGGGTTTTTATTATCTGAAGTTGCAATTATTATATGACCTCTTTGCTTGGCAATTATTGCAATTAATTTACCCATTCTTCCATTTCCAAATATTGCTATATTCATCTAATAAAGATTTAAATTTAAATTTATTGAGCTATAAAAATTATTTTGAAATAAAATAGGTTGAATTTTTAAGGATATATCCTCATTTATTTCAAAATCAAAAAGATGTGCATTAACTGATGCATCTATAATATTTAATATATAAGTTAATGAAAAATACATTATGGATATTTCTCTATTTCTTCTGTATTGATCTTTTAGAGAAATTAATTGAGTATCTGAGAAAGGAGATTCGTCTAAAATATTATTAGACCTGTCTAAGTACAAGTTTTTATAAAGATTATAGTTTTTATTATTATCATTTATTTGGTAGGCAGTGTATATTAGTGCAGAGTATATTATAGGAACCTTCCAATACTTTTTTGTATAAACTTGACCTGCACCAGGCAAGATAGAAAGTAGCGCTGCTTTTTTAGGAGATTTATATATTGTCTGAGAAAAGCATAAATTTGCTAAACATAAAATTGAGATAGTTAATGCTATTTTAGACAAAAAATTAATCAATTTTTCAGTTTAAATTTTTTTAAAATTCCTTCTAAATCTTTATCATTTTCAAATGGAATAATAATTTTACCATTGCCTTTCTTATTTCTATTAAAAAGCACTTCAGTTTCTAGATTTGTAGATATGTCATGTAGCATTTTTTGATACGTAAAAGGGAGTGGCTCTGTAGTTATTGTCTTCTTTATTTTACTAGATCTTTTATAATTAATGTCAGAAAAATCTTTTACAATTTGTTCTACTTCCCTAACTGAAAAATCATTTGCAATAATATCATAGAATATATTTATTTTCTTTTGATCATCATCTAAATTTATCAAAGCTCTAGCATGTCCTATTGTTATTTTTTTTCTTTGTAATCCATCTTGTATTTCAATGGGTAACTTAAGTAGTCTTAGAAAATTTGTTATTGTAGATCTATTCTTTCCTAGCCTTTCTCCACAAGCTTCTTGAGTAAGATTACATTCTTTAATTAATCTTTTAAAAGATAGCGCAATTTCAATTGGATTAAGCTCTTGACGTTGAATATTCTCAACAAGAGCCATTTCAAGCATTTGTTGATCTTTTGCAATTCTAATATATGCAGGAATTGACTTGATTTTTAACAGTTTTGAGGCTCTTAGTCTTCTTTCTCCTGAAATAAGTTGATATTTGTCATATCCAAGTTTTCTAACCGTAATAGGCTGAATAATACCTAAATTTCTAATAGACTCAGATAATTGGTAAAGGTTTTCTTTATTAAATTCTTTTCTTGGCTGAAAAGGGTTAATTTGAATATTATCTATTAAAATTTCTGATGTGTTGGCAACTGTGGTAGCAGATGATATTTCTTTGTTACTTGTAATATCGGTTTCAGGGTTTCTTAAAATTGCTGAGAGTCCTCTTCCAAGAGCATTTCTTTTTTTATTCATTTATTAAAGTGTCTTTATTACTTTCAATCTTGTGTTTNGAGATAATTTCATTTGCAAGATTTAGGTAGTTAATTGCTCCTTTGCTAGCAGCATCATGAATAATAATAGTTTCACCGTAAGAAGGAGATTCTCCTAAACGAACATTTCTATGAATAATTGTTTTAAAAACCATATCTTGAAAATGAGTTTTAACTTCTTCTACAACTTGGTTTGAAAGTCTTAATCTAGTATCATACATTGTCAATAATAGACCTTCTATTATTAGATTATTATTTAATCTTTGTTGTATGATTTTTATAGTATTTAAAAGTTTTCCAAGACCTTCTAAAGCAAAGTATTCACATTGAATAGGAACAATAACAGAATNAGCTGCTGCTAAAGCATTTAAAGTTAATATTCCTAATGAAGGAGCACAGTCAATTAAAATGTAATCATATTCTTCTTTTAAATCTTCAATTGACTTTTTAAGACAAAATTCGCGTTCTTTGGAATCAACTAATTCAATTTCAGCTGCTACTAGATCAATATTAGCAGGAATAATATCTAAGTTTGGACTTGAAGTGTGTAAAACAGCTTCTTTGGCAGAGTTTTTTCCTATTAGGCATTCATAAGTACCAACTTTAATTTGAGTATAATCAAACCCTACTCCTGATGTAGTATTTGCTTGTGGATCTGAATCAATTAATAATACTTTTTTTTCTAAAACACCCAGACAGGCTGATAAATTAATAGCTGTTGTAGTTTTTCCAACTCCACCTTTTTGATTAGCAATTGCTATAACTTTAGTCATATTTAAATATCAAATCTTTATTTGATAAAAATACGATGCTATTGAATACTTAGTTGAAAAATTTAGATTGAAATTATTAACAAAAAAAATAAGTTGTTAAGAAAAGTTTTTATTAATGACTTTAGTTTTTATTTTTTGGTTTGTAATCAGAGATTACTTCTTCTCCTTTCTCTTTTATTATAAATTTACTAACTTGAGTAAAAGCCTCTTCAAAATCTTTAAAATCTTCTTTATACAAATAGATTTTATGTTTTTTATAAAAAGGTGTTCCATCTTCATGAAAATCTCTTTTACTTTCAGTGATCGTCAAATAATAGTCATTTGCTCGAGTGGAACGAACATCAAAAAAATATGTTCTTCTTCCTGCTCTTACAGATTTTGAAAATATTTCTTCTATTTCTTTTTTTTCACTCATATTTAATAAAAATTCAATATTAAAACTTAAGCTTTAATTAAGTTTTAATTAACTCCTAACAAATATAGTAAAAAAAAGATACTTATTTTTTTGATTGACTAATATGAATTTCTTTATAAAACCCTTCTCTTGAGATAAGCTCTTCATGATTACCGCTATCAACTAAAACTCCTGAATTTAAAACAATTATTTTATCTGCATTTTGAAAAGTTGAAATTCTATGACTAATAATTATGGTTGTTTTATTTTTAGTTTCATTGTGAAGATTCTTTAGTATTTCTTTCTCTTTATTTGCATCTACTGCTGATAAGCAATCATCAAAAATATAAATATCTGGATTTTTATAAAATGCTCTAGCAATGGCTAGTCTCTGTCTTTGGCCACCTGAAAGCTGTACACCTCTTTCTCCAACAATTGTATTAAAACCATCTTGAAATTTATTTATTTCATCTAAAATATCAGCTTTTTTTGCTGATAATATAATTTGATTTTCATCAATAACATCTTTAGAAAAAGCAATATTTTCTTTAATAGTTCCAGAAAAAAGATAACCATCTTGTGGAATATATCCAATTGATGATCTTAGATTATTAAGATTTAATTTTTTTATAGGAATATGTCCAAAGCTTATATTACCACTATCTAAATCTAAAATTCTACATATTAAATTAGCAATAGTTGATTTTCCAGAGCCTGTTTTTCCAAATATTCCAAGAGTTGATCCCTCTTTAATATCAAAAGATATTTTATCTAATGCTTTTATTTTTGTATCCCTATAAGTTAAAGATATTTCTTTAAATGAGATATCTCCACTAATAAGAGTTTGAGCATTATTAAAATTTCTAATTCTTGGTTCTATATTTAGAAATTCATTTATTCGTTCTTGTGAGGCAGAAGCTCTTTGTATTAAAGAAGTTACCCATCCTATGGAAGCTACAGGCCAAGCTAACATATTGACATAGATAATAAATTCTGCAATATTTCCTGCACTTATTCTACCAGCGAAAACTTCTAATCCTCCAACATATATTGTTAGAATAGTGCTTAAGCCAATTAATGTTATTATTAGTGGAATAAAGACAGCTTCTATTTTTACTAATTTAATTTGTTTTCTTGTGTATTCTTTACAGCTTTCAAAAAAAACTTTTAAAGAATTATTCTCATTTGTAAATGACTTAATAATCTGTATTCCTGAAAATGTTTCTTGAGATATTGATGTTATTTCTGAAAGCTGAGCTTGAACTTGCTCACTTTGTCTATTTATCTTACTACTGACAAAATAAATGGAAATAGCCAAAATAGGTAAAGGAAAAAGAACAAATGCCGTTAATGTTTTACTAACTGCTAACATTTGTGTTATCACAAGAAAAAAAAGTACAATAATGTTTATTGCATACATTAAAGTTGGTCCAATATACATTCTAACTCGAGTTACATCCTCAGTTATTCTATTCATAAGGTCTCCTATTTTATTTTCATTGTAAAAAGAGATACTTAGTTGTTGGTATTTGTTAAATATTTCATTTTTAATGTCAAATTCAATTTTTCTAGACATTACAATAATTGTTTGTCTCATGAAATAAAGAAAAATTCCTTTTAAAATTGCACAGCCAACAATAAGAAGACCATAATTTACAAGCGTGTTTGAAAGATTTCCTGTTTTAGGCTCTTCAATATTTTGTAATACATAATCAAGAGCTTCTCTAACAAATTCTGCCGGATATATTGCAAATATATTTGCTACTATTATAAATGCAATTCCCAAACAGAGAGTTTGTTTGTACTTCCAAAAGAATTTATTTAAATATTTTAAATGATGCATTTAATTGATGTGGATGTTTTTTTGAAAGCACAAAAATAATAAGTAATTTCGCGAACGATTAAAAAACTAGATAATAAATTATTTTTTTTTAAATTTAATTCTAGCACAACATAAAAAAATTAGATATATGTCTAGTCATGTTACTCAAATAAAATCAGAAAATAGTTTTTTAGAAATTATGAAAGTAATGGGGCATGAACAGTTAGTTTTTTGTCAAGATAAAAAAACTGGCTTAAAAGCAATTATTGCTATTCACAATACAAAACTTGGTCCTGCTTTAGGTGGGACAAGAATGTGGGATTATTCTTCAGAAGAAGAAGCAGTAATTGATGTTCTAAGACTTTCAAGAGGAATGTCTTTTAAAGCTGCTATAACAGGACTAGAACTTGGAGGTGGTAAAGCTGTTATAATAGGTGATGCTAAAACTCAGAAAACTCCAGAACTAATGCAGCGCTTCGGAAAATTTGTAGATACTCTTAATGGCAATTATATTACGGCCGAAGATGTTGGAATGAATGAAAAGGATATGGAGTATGTTAGACTTGCCACTAAGCATGTAACTGGAATACCTGAAAAATTAGGAGGAAGTGGAGATCCTTCTCCTGTAACGGCTTATGGCGTTTATATGGGAATGAAGGCATGTGCTATGCATAAGTGGGGGAGTGATAGTTTAAAAGGAAAAAAAATTNTTGTTCAAGGTGTTGGTCATGTAGGCGAGAGTTTAGTTGCTCATCTAAATGATGAAGGAGCAGAAATATTCATAAACGATATCAACTTAGAGCAAGTTACTTTAATTTGTAAAAAATACAATGTAAATTCTATTCAATCTTCTGAAATGTTTGATTTTGATATGGATATTTATTCTCCCTGTGCACTAGGGGCAACATTGAATCCAATAAGCATTGAAAAATTGAAATGTTCTATAATTTGTGGAGCAGCAAATAATCAATTGGAAGATGAAAATAGAGATTCATTGTTAATTGCAAATAAAGCTATTATTTTTGCACCAGATTTTTTGGTTAATGCAGGAGGTTTAATTAATGTCTACTCGGAGATAAAAAAAATTAGTAGAGAAGAAGCATTATCTCAAACTAGTAAAATATATAATACAACTTTAGATATCCTTAGAAAATCACAAGAAGAAAATATCACTAGCTATGCTGCTGCTCTTAAAATTGCAAACCAAAGACTGTTGTCAAATAATAAATAATGATAAGTAGAAGACATATTAGAATAAAAGTAATGCAATCACTTTATTCCTACTTTTCTCAAAAGGAAAGTAGTATCTCAATTTCTGAAAAAGAAATGCTCAAGCATATTGAAAATATTAATGAGCTTCATAATGTTTTATTATCTCTTTTATTGGAGATTTTTAAATATGCTGAAACTTATTTTGAAGATAACAAAAAGAAATTCTTACCTAGCTCTGAAGATTTAAATCCAAATACAAAATTTACTGACAATTTTATTTTTAAAATTTTAAAAAATAGTTCTTCTTTATTAACTAAAATGAAGAAATCATCTTCTGTTTTAATCGATAATGATCATGATTTAATAAGAAAAATTTTTATTGAATTAATTAAAAGTGAAACATATGCTAAATTTATTTTATTAGAAAATTCAACCAAAGATGATGATGTAAGGTTTATTAACAATATTTTGAATAACCATATTCTTAATAATCATGTTCTTCATCACGTTTTAGAGGAAAATAGTATTTATTGGATTGATGATCTTCCTTTTGTTGCAACTATTATAATGGGGAATTTTAAATTGTATAAACTTGCTAATCAGAAAAGTGTTTTTAAAAATTTATCTGATAAAAATTTTTCGAAAGAACTATTTTCTGGTGCTATTCTAAATAATGAAGATTATGAAAAAGTTATTATTGATAAATCAAAAAACTGGGATCTTGAAAGAATAGCATTGATGGACCAGATTCTGATTAAGATGGCATTTTGTGAGATATTAAATATGGAAGATTTGCCTGTTAAAGTAACACTTAATGAGTATATAGAAATATCTAAGTATTATAGTACTACGAAGAGTAAAATGTTTGTTAATGGCTTATTAGATAATGCTATTAATGATTTTAAATCCAAGAATATGATAAAAAAATCAGCAAAAGGCTTACTTTGATTTATTAATTTAAAAAAAAATTATGTATAAATTTCTTATAATATTATCTTTTCTAGCATTTAGTTGTGATGATGCTGTGAAAAAGTAAATTCAAATGAAAAGAAGATTAGTTCAAAAGTTATTGTAAATAATCAATCTTTAGAAAAATCAAATAAAAAAAATAATCAGCCAATAGTACAATTCGAAAAAGAAGAGCATAATTTTGGCGATATTTCTCAAGGCGAGGTCGTAAGCCATAATTTTATTATCAAAAATTCAGGTAAAGCTGATTTAATAATTAGTTCCGCAAAAGGAAGCTGTGGTTGTACTGTTCCTGTCTGGCCTAAAGATCCTATCAAGCCTGGCGCTGAAGCTGAAATTAAAGTAACCTTTAATAGTAAAGGAAGATCTGGCTCACAAACTAAGAAAGTTACAGTACTAACTAATGCAATTCCTAATACTAAAGTATTAACAATAAGAGGAAATGTTATAATTAACTAAAAAATATGATTTTATTACAAGCTCAAACGTCAGGAACCGCATCTTTAATAATGTTTGGTTTAATTTTTCTTGTTATGTACTTCTTCATGATTAGACCACAAATAAAGAAGCAGAAAAAAGAGACTCAGTACAGGTCACAATTAAAAACAAATGATAAAATTGTTACTCTAGGTGGTATTCACGGAAAAATTATAGAAGTTGGTAAATCTACTTTTGTAATAGAAGTGCATGGTGGAACTAAGCTTAAAATTGAACAATCTGCTGTCTCAATGTTAGGAAAAACTGATTTAACAGAAAAATAATCTTTTTTTTAATTCATGTATATGCTACAACTTATTGCATGGTGGTCAGAGTATCTTTCTTCATGTTTCATATATTTAGAGGTACTAATCCCAGTACTTGTAAAAATATAATCTATTCTTAATAATGGTATGGATGTATGAGTGTCTCCAATTCCTTTACCTGAGACCACAAATGCATCATTAAAATCTTTTGAAATTGTTTTATAAGTATATGACATAGGAGTGTCATTCAAATCTCCACAAATTAATGTTTTATATGGGCTTAATAGAATATTATTCTTAATCATTTTAACTTCTTCACTACGGTTTTGAAATGATAGTTTTATTTTATTTGCCCAGTTGGAATGGAGATGAATGTTATAAACTCTTAGTGTGTCATTTCCAACTTTTAAGTCTTTATAAATACATATATTATCTTCAACAATTTCACTTTTTATTTCTGGAAATTTTGAAAAAATTTGAAGCCTTGAATTTTTAATCAAAAAGTTAGTATTTAGAGAGTCAAAGTAGTTATTGTTTGAATTTTCTGTAAATTCTTGTATACATAGTATACTAGGGTCTTCACTATTAAGAAAATCTATAATTTTTGGCTTAATATCTTTTTCTTTTATATTCTTATTTTTATTAAATAATCTAACATTATATGATAGAACTGAAATTTCATTATCACTAGAGGGGTTATCTAGTTCATTAATTCCAATAAATCTTTCAATAAAAGAGGATCCTACTAATACAATAATAATATTTGCCCAAACATATTTTTTCCAGCTAAAAAACCAGAAAATTAAAAATATTAGATTGATAAAAAATAAAAAAGGATATATCANTCCTGTAAAAGCAATTGGCCAGAATTTAATAGGNTCTANATTTGGAGATAAATAACTTATTAATAGTGTAAATAATAATAGTGAATTTATAATATATAAAAATTTGAAAAGATATTTCATATTATTTATTCTCTTTACTTGCGTTAAATAAAATTTCTTTTTCCTGCTTATTTAAACTACTATATCCAGACTTGGATATTTTTTCTAAAATAGTGTCTATTTTGGTTTGATTTTTTTTGGTTTTATTTTGTTTTTTAAAAATATTTTTTAGAGAGACAATATTAATTAGTTGATATAGATTTTTTGAAATATCTATCCCTTTATTTAGCTGTTTAGCATAAATATATCCAAATAAAGCTCCTCCAATATGTGCTATATGTCCTCCAGCATTTCCTTTTGGAATACTTATAACATCTAAAATAATTAAAGAAAGTGCTAGATATTTTATTTTAATCATTCCGATAAAAGGTATTTGAATACGATAGTTAGGAATGTGTGTTGAAATTGCAAACATAATTGCTAAAACAGATGCAGAAGCACCCATTGCTTTTGCATTCTGGTTAGCTATTTCAAATGCTGGTAAATAATTAAATGATAAGATAAAAAGAATTCCACCACAAATACCTCCAAGAATATATGTACTGAAGAATTGTTTTTCATTAAAATAATCTAGAAATAATTTACCTGCAAAGTGCAGCCAAATCATATTAAAAAGTAAATGAATAAATGTTTTGTGAAAAAACATATAAGAAATAATTGACCAGGGCTGTTTTATTAGCGTAGACGTATTAGAAGGTAAAATTAATTTTTCTAATGACGGGCCAACATCTAGAATGAAAAGACTAGAAATTACACTCAAGATATTATACAATAGGAAGATACCTACATTTAAATATATTAGCTTATATAATATATTAGCATTTTTAAATTCATTTATTAGTTTATGGATTATTGTCATTTAATAAAAAGAGCTTGAGTTATTTCGCCAATATTTAATTAGAATATATCCAAATAACATTCCCCCAAGGTGTGCAAAATGTGCTACATTATCAGCAGGGTTATTGCTTAATCCTGAATACAGTTCTAATGCTCCATAAACCATAACAAAATATTTTGCTTTGATTGGAATGGCAAAATATACATATAGCAATGTGTTTGGGAATAACATACCAAAAGCAAGTAAAAGTCCAAATACTGCTCCAGAGGCCCCAACTGTAGGGGTAAGCACAAGTTGAGTAAGTCTTTTAGAGCTTGCAATACTTGGATTGTATTTGCCTTCAATAGCTAATTCAAGAAGTTGTGGGAATTGATTGCTTATCTCAATGATTTGAAATTGCGTAACCATTAAATGAATTATTGCAGCTCCAAGAGCAGTTACTATGTAGTAAAGTAAAAATCTTTTTGCACCCCAAACATTTTCTAGTACTTTACCAAACATCCAAAGAGCAAACATATTAAAGAAAAGGTGTGTTAAACTTCCATGCATAAAAAAATGTGTAACCAGCTGATAAGGACGAAAGTCTGCAGATTGAAACTGATGGAGCCCAAATATTTTAACTAAATCAATGCCAAGTTTTTGAAGTGAAATTGTTGCAAAAAAGAATAAACCATTTATAATTAATAAATTTTTTACTATTTCAGGTAATTGACTAAAGCTACTAGGTCTATACATTACTTCATTATTTTTTCTAATTCGACAAGATTTAAATCTATCATTATTGGTTTTCCAGATATTGATATATTTGGAGAAGCACAGTTGTTTAGTTCTTCATTAATCTTTAGCATTTCATCTTCAGAAAGTTTTTGGTGGTTACTAATTGACATACTAATAGCAAGACCATGTGCTATTCTTTGGGTAATATCTAATTTAACTTCATCATGTATTTTATATTGTTCAATAATTGACTCTATAAGTTGTGTTATATTTTCAGTTGATGCTTCAGCTGGAATTGCTTTTACTATTATATTTTTATTTTCTATTATATATTCAAAACCTATCTTTCTTATTTCTGATGATATTTCTTTTAAGATTTCCATATCATTATTATTTAAATTTATTTCTTTAGGGAAAATTAAAGTTTGTGAAAGAAAGCTTTGACTTTTTGATGAAGAGCTAAAATACTCAAATAGTATTCTTTGATGTGCTCTTCTTTGATGAATTAAAACTGCACTTTTATTACTAGTTCTTAAAATAAACTTACTCTTAAGTTGTAAAAATTTGTATGAAGGATTGGGCTCTTCAATATCAATAAAATTTAGGTTTTCATTAATAACTTCTCTTGAAATATTTGGTGTAGTAGTTGAGCCAAATGGATTGTAGTTAGAGTCAATATTAATTTTTGGTTCAATTATTTTTTGATCTTTATTTATTTCTAAATTAAATGAATTCTCTTGAAGAAAATCTATACTTGGAGAGATATTATATTGTCCTAATGATTTTTTAACTGAAGCTCTTAGAATTGAATAAATTGCTTTTTCGTCATGAAATTTTATTTCAGTTTTATTTGGATGTATATTAATATCTATGTTTTTAGGCTCAATAATTAAATTAATAAAAAATGAAGGAAAAAAGTCTGTTGCAATTAATCCTTCAAAAGCCTTAAATATTGCATTTTGCAAATAGTAGCTTTTAACAAACCTACTATTTACAAAGAGATACTGCTCCCCACGAGTCTTTTTAGATGCCTCTGGCTTAGAAACAAAACCACTAATACTTACCAATGATGTTTTTTCTAATACAGGTACTAATTGTTCATTTTTTTTATTACCAATAAGATTAACAATTCTCTGTCTTAAATTTGATTTAGGCAAAAAGAATATTTCTTCATTATTGTGAGATAAATTCATTTTAATATCTGGATGTGCTAATGCTATTCTTGAAAATTCTTCAATNATATGTCTCATTTCAACATTATCAGATTTTAAGAATTTTCTTCTTGCAGGTACGTTGAAAAATAGATTCTTAATTTTTGTTGAGGTTCCATTATTACAAGAGACCTCTTTTTTTTCTAAGATTATTCCACCTTTAACATTTAAATAATAGCCTACATCATTATTTAAAATTTTAGTTTGTATTTCCATATTAGAGATAGCAGCTATGGATGACATCGCTTCGCCTCTAAACCCCATTGTTTGAATATTAAATAAATCTGCGGCAACTTTAATTTTAGATGTCGCATGTCTTTGAATACAAATTTCAAGATCTTTTGGGGACATACCACATCCATTATCAATAATGTTAATTAATGTTTTACCAGAGTCTGTTATGAAAAGTTGTATTTCAGTGGCTCCAGANTCTAGAGAGTTTTCTACAAGTTCTTTTACAACTGAAGCTGGTCTTTGTATAACTTCTCCGGCTGCAATTTGATTAGCAACATTTTCTGGTAATAATTTTATAATGTTCAATGAATTGGATTTTTATTACTTTAAAAGAATGTATGCTAACAAAGATAAGATAATAATTATAAAAATTATTTTAAAATTTCTTCTTTTTAAAGTNTAGGGATTACTAATTCTCTCAAATTTAATTTTAGAATTTTTTTTGTTTTCAAATTTTATTTTTTTTTCTTTTTTTAAGTAATATCTAGCATGAAATTGGAATTCTTTTAGTTTTGGAGATTTAAAAAAAGATGGAAGATTTGGTGCTTTCATATATTTGTAAAATTAGAAAATTATCTTTTGAAAAAGCGTTAATAAGTAAGCTAGATACTTAGCTTTTTTTAATAATTTGAACTATGACAATTTATATCTTTGTGATGATGAAGAAATTACTTAATNTTTTATTGATTGTTTTTGTNTTTAGTGTTAAAGCTTCATTTTCAGAAAATCCCAAAACACCTGAATTCTTAAAAGGCGATAATCTTTGGGTTGATAGTCTAATGATGACTTTATCTGAAGATGAGAAAATTGCTCAATTATTTATGATTTCAGTTCTTTCAAATAAAGATGATAAATACAAGAAAAATATTGCTGAGATAATTAGTAGATATAAAATTGGAGGCTTAATGTTNTTACAAGGAGGGCCAATAAGACAAGCCAAGTTAACAAATTACTTTCAGTCAATTTCTAAAGTTCCCTTAATGATAGCTTTAGATGCTGAATTTGGTCTTTCTATGCGTTTAGACTCTACAGTTCGTTTTCCATGGCAAATGACTTTAGGAGCAATTTCAGATACTAATCTTATCTTTCAAATGGGAGCAGAGATTGCTCGTCAGTGTAAAATGATTGGTGTAAATATCAATTTTGCTCCAGTTGTAGATGTAAATTCTAATCCTAAAAATCCGATTATTAATAATAGATCATTTGGTGAAGATCCATCAAGGGTAGCACAATTAAGCCTTGCCTATATGAAAGGATTACAAGAAAATAATATTTTGGCTTGTGCCAAGCACTTTCCTGGTCATGGTGATACAGATAAAGATTCCCATAAGACTCTTCCAATTGTTAATCACTCAAGAGAGACTTTAAATAAGGTTGATATTTATCCTTTTAAAAAATTAATTGATAATGGTTTGGGCAGTGTAATGACTGCTCATTTATATATTCCAGCCCTGGAAGATAATAAGTTATTACCTGTCTCATTATCAAAAAAAGTTGTTACAGATTTATTAGTTAATGAGCTAGATTTTAAGGGGCTCAAGTTTACGGATGGTCTTAATATGAAAGCTGTGAGTGATTTATATTCCCCTGGAGAATTAGACTTAAAGGCTTTAATTGCAGGTAATGATGTTTTATTATGTGCAGAAGATGTGCCTTTAGCTATAAAAAAAATCAAAGAAGCCCTAAAGACTGGTTTAATTTCTAAAAAAGACATTGAAGATAAATGTAGAAGGGTTTTACTCGCAAAAAAATGGATGAAATTAGATCATTTTTCTACATTAGATATTAAAGAAATTAAAAGTAAACTTAGTAATAAAAATACGTTTGCTATTAATAAAAAACTTGTAAAATCATCTCTTACATTGTTGCAAAATTATGACAATATAATTCCACTTAAAAATTTAGATACTCTTAAAATAGCTAGCGTTGCTATTGGAGAATCTGGACATGTCTTTCAGAAATCTTTAAACCGCTATAAATCAGTTGACACTTTTAGTATTGCTGAAGATGCTAGTATTAAGGATCAAGCATTTTTACTTAACCAACTATCAAAATATAATCTAGTTATTGTTAGTATTCATAAATCAAATAAAAACTTTTGGAATTCATACAAAATTTCTAAGTCTACAGATATTTTTATTCAAACTATAGCAATGCAATCAAAAGTTCTGTTGACAATTTTTGCAAATCCATATAGTTTAAATTCATTGCTTTTTACAGATAATTTTGATGCTTTATTACTTGCATATCAGAGTAGTGATCTTGCACAGGATTTCGCCGCTCAATCTATTTTTGGTGGTATAAATATTGACGGTAAAACTCCTGTTCAGACTAGCCATTTTAAAATAAATAGTGGGCTCAATACTGATGCCTTTAGAATGTCTTACGTGGATAGTTATGATATTGATATAAGTAGTGAATTAGAATCCTCTATTGATAGTATTATTAAAGTTGCAATTAATGAAAAAGCTTTTCCTGGTTGCCAAGTTTTAATTGCAAAAGGCGATAAAGTTTTTTTAAATAAATCTTATGGTTTTCATACATATGATCAACTAAGGGAAGTTTTGAATTCAGATGTTTATGATTTAGCTTCTATAACTAAGATTGCATCAACTATTCCATCTCTTATGAAATTAGTTGATGAAAATAAGTTTAGCTTACAAGCAAATCTTGGTTATTACTTAAATATTCAAAACTCTAATAAACATCAACTATTAATAAAAGATATACTTGCCCATCAATCAGGTTTGCAATCTTGGATTCCATTTTATAAAAAAACTCTTTATAAAGATTCTATTCTTAATACTCTTAATTTAAGAGATACTCTTTATTCTAAATTTAGAAGTTTAGAATTTCCTGTTGAAGTAGCAGATTCTGTTTTTCTTCATTTTTCATATCCAGATTCTATTTTTAAACAAATTATTGATTCTGATTTATTATTGGAGAAAGAATATGTATATAGCGATTTAGGATACTATTTATTAAAACCTATAATTGAAAATATTTCAAATTTATCTTTAGAGGATTATACAAGATTTAATTTCTATAATAAACTTGGAATGGAAAACTTAGGATATTTACCAAGAAAAAGATTAGCTCTTTCCAGAATTATTCCAACTGAAAATGATTTTATTTTTAGGAGTCAGCTTTTAAAGGGATATGTTCATGATATGGGGGCAGCAATGTTTGGTGGTGTTGGGGCTCATGCTGGCTTATTTTCAAATGCTAATGATTTAGCTAAATTAATGCGAATGTTATTAAATAATGGAGTCTATGCTGAACAAAGATTTTTAAGTAAAAATGTTATAAAGAGATTTACTGATTGTCAATTTTGTGAACTTGATAATAGAAGAGGTGCAGGTTTTGATAAGCCAGCTCTAGAGAATCAAGAAGGAGGACCAACCTGTAAGTGTGTCTCTGAATTAAGTTTTGGCCATTCAGGTTTTACTGGTACACTTGCGTGGGCCGATCCAGAAACTCAAATTATTTATATCTTTTTATCAAATAGAATCTATCCTGATGCTTCTAACATGAAATTATTAGATATGAACGTAAGAACTGAAATTATGGATCTTATTTTTAAATACAATAAACTAAGTGAAGATAGTCTCACTTCTTCACCTGAATATCTGGATAATGTTTCATCTAAGAAAAATAATATCAAATCTGATACAGTAATTGAAATTAGTATAAAAGATTTAAAACCAATTTATGAAGAATAAACTTAATATCGGTATAGTGTGTTATCCAACTTATGGAGGTAGTGGTGTTGTTGCTACCGAGCTAGGTGTTGCCTTTGCTGAAAAAGGACACTGTGTACATTTTATCTCATACGATCAGCCTTTTCGTTTAGATTTATTTTCTGATAAGATTTTTTATCATGAAGTTAGTGTCCCAAATTATCCATTGTTTGAGTATACTCCATATGAACTTAATTTAACCAGTAAATTAATAGATGTTGCTATTCACGAAAAACTAGATGTTTTGCATGTACATTATGCAATTCCTCATGCATCAGCTGCAGTTAGTGCCAAACAAATATTAGCTACATACGGAATACATTTACCCATAATTACAACTTTACATGGGACAGATATCACATTGCTTGGAAAAGATAAATCATTTAAGCCGGTAATTGAATATGCTATAAACAGTTCAGATGCAGTTACAACTGTTTCAAAAAATCTAAGAGATATAACAAAGGAAAATTTTAACATAAACAGATCTATAGATTATATTCCCAATTTTATAGATATTAGACTTTACAATAAAAAAAATAATATCAAAAGGAAGAGATTTGCTAAAGATGATGAATTTATTCTAACTCATATCTCTAACTTTAGAGAAGTTAAAAGGATTGAGGATGTTATCAAGGTTTTTGCTAAAGTAAATACTGAAGTAAAGTCAAAACTAATAATGGTGGGGGATGGTCCTGATAGACTTAAAGCCGAACAATTATGTAGATCTTTAAATATTTCGACTAATGTTATTTTTCTTGGAAAATTAAAAGTTATTGAAGATGTTTTATCTATTTCAGATGTTTTTATTCTTCCTTCACTAACAGAGAGTTTTGGTCTTGTAGCATTAGAAGCTATGGCTAGTAAAGTTGCAGTTGTATCTACAAATAGTGGTGGATTACCTGAGGTTAACATAGATGGAGAAACTGGTTTTCTTTCAGATGTAGGAGATTTAGAGAAAATGAGTAAAGATGTTATTCGTTTATTTTCTGATCCAGTTCTTTTATTAAAAATGAAGGAGAATGCTTTTAATCACGCAAAAAGTTATGATTTACCTAAAATTCTTCCTCAATATGAGGAGATATATTTTAAATTATTTAAAGAATAATTAATGATTAAAATCGGAATAACTGGAAATATTGGTGTTGGCAAGTCCTATGTTTTAAAGATCTTATCTAAAATGGGTTATCCTGTATTTATCTCTGATAAGATTGCCAAAGAGTTAATGAATAAGAATAAAGATTTAAAAGCATTATTAAAAAATAATTTTGGAGAAAGTATTTTTCGTTCTGGTCAGATAGATAAAAATTTTATAAAAAATAAAATTTTTAATTCAAATAGTTTGAGGAATCAGCTGAACTCTTTAGTCCACCCTTTTGTTAATGATAGTTTTGAACTTTGGTGCAAAGCTCAAGATTCTCAAATAATTTTTAAAGAAGCAGCTATTATTTATGAAACAGGATTAAATAAGAAGCTTGACTTTGTAATATGTATATCAGCAGAATATGCCTTGCAGATTTCAAGAGTAAAAGCAAGAGATGGTATGGATGAATTAGAAATTAATCAAATTTTAAACAATCAAATGAAACAATCTGAGAAAGAAAAATTATCAGATTTTGTCATTAATAATAATGAGAACCAATCTCTTTTATTGCAGATTAATGAGATATTAGATAAAGTAATTATTAAAAAATAAATTTAATTATCATCAATATTATTAATAAATCTAAAAAAAGTAAAAATCCAAAAAGAATTGGATTTAGCTCATAAAGCTCTTTTAATTTATTCCAAAAATCTTCCATTTTAATTTTTTTCTAATTCAAGAAGAGCAATATTTTCAACATGATGAGTTTGTGGAAACATATCTACAGTTTGAATATTTGAAACTATGTATTTTTCTTTTAATAAAGAAATATCTCTGGCTTGAGTAGCTGAATTACAGCTTACATATATAATTTTTTTTGGTAAAATTGATAATATTTGGGCTACTACTTTTTTATGCATTCCATCTCTTGGAGGGTCCGTTATGATAACATCGGGGTATAAATTTTGTTTAATAAATTCTTCAGTGAATATTTCTTTCATATCTCCGGTGTGAAAAATACAATTACTGATATTATTAAATTTTGCATTTTCTCTTGCTGCTATTATCCCCTCTTCTACAGAGTCAATTCCCACTACAGTCTTAGCCTGTTTGGCAATAAATTGTGCAATTGTACCTGTACCTGTATAAAGGTCATAAACTACTTCACTTCCTGTTAATTGTGCTAGTTCTCTTGTTTTTTTATAAAGTATTTTTGCTTGTTCAGAATTAGTTTGAAAAAATGATTTTGGTCCAATTTTAAATACTAAATCCTCAATTTTTTCTGTAATAAATTTTTCACCATGAAAACAAAGTATTTCTTGATCGTATAGTGTATTATTTGCTTTTTTATTTATTGTAAATAATAATGAAGAAATTTCTGGAAAACTATCTCTTAAAAAAATCATTAGCTTCTCAATTTCAATTTTATCGTTTTTGTAAAATTGCATTAGTACCATTAATTCATTTGTAGTTGAGGTTCTAATAATTAAATTTCTAAGCAGTCCTGTTTGATTTCGAATATCAAAGAATTCTAAATTATTTTCTTTAGCATATTTTCTTACTGCTATTCTAATTTTATTAGAAGGCTCTTTCTGAAGATGACATTTTTGTAAATCAATAACTTTGTCAAACATTCCTGGTACATGAAACCCTAAAGCATTTTTATCTTTTATCTCTTCATCATTTTTTATTTCTTCATTTGTTAGCCATTTTTTGTTTGAAAAAGTAAATTCCATTTTATTTCTGTAGAAATACTCTTCTTTACTTCCCAGAATATTTTCATACTTAGNTATTGTCACNCCACCAATTCTTGTTAAATTATTTAATACTTCACTCTGTTTAAAATGTAGTTGGCTTGAATAACTCATGTTTTGCCATTTACATCCTCCACATGAACCAAAATGTTCACACTTTGGTTCAATTCTATTTTTAGATTTTTCTTTAATTACATCNATTCTAGCTTCCCAATATTTTTTTCTTCTTTTGAAAACAGTAATATCACATATGTCTCCTGGAACACCACCCTGAACAAAAATAATTCTTCCATCATGTTTTGCAACTGATTTTCCTTTATTTGCTGTATCGATTATTTCTATGTTTTCAATAGAAATATGCTTTCTTCTGTTTTGTCTTGACATCTTACAAATTTAGTTATTCTTAGATTTAAAGTATTATCTTTGTTATCTAATATAAAAAGTATGAATAAGGATAAAAAATATATAGATTTAGAAAATAGGTACGGAGCTCATAATTATCATCCTCTTCCTGTTGTTTTATCTAAAGGCGAAGGCATTTTTGTCTGGGATGTAAACGATAAGAAATATTTTGATTTTTTATCTGCTTACTCGGCAGTTAATCAAGGTCATTGTCATCCGAAAATTTTGAAAGCATTAAATGATCAAGCATCAGAACTAACTCTTACATCTAGAGCATTTCATAATAATGTTCTTGGTTCTTATGAGAAATACATTACTACGTTATTTGGATATGACAAAGTACTTCCAATGAATACTGGAGTTGAAGGTGGTGAAACAGCAAATAAACTTGCTAGAAAATGGGGTTATATACACAAAGGTATTGATAAAGATAAAGCTAAAATTATATTTGCTAACGGAAATTTTTGGGGTAGAACTTTAGCGGCGATTTCTAGCTCTGATGATCCATTGTCNTATGAAGGATTTGGTCCTTTTATGCCTGGCTATCATTTAATTCCTTATAATGATTTACATGCTTTAGAGATAGAGCTTAAGGATAAGAATGTTGCAGCTTTTATGGTAGAGCCTATNCAAGGAGAAGCTGGCGTTGTTGTTCCAGATGAAGGTTACTTAGCTGGTGTGAGAAAGCTTTGTACAAAATACAATGTTTTATTTATAGCAGATGAAGTACAAACTGGAATTGCTAGAACAGGAAAGATGCTTGCCTGCGATTATGAAGATGCTAGACCTGATATATTAATTTTAGGAAAAGCTTTATCAGGTGGTGTATTACCAATTTCAGCAGTTTTAGCTGATGACCAAGTTATGCTAACAATTCAGCCTGGAGAACACGGTTCAACTTTTGGTGGTAACCCTCTTGCTTGTAGAGTAGCTCAAGCAGCTTTAGAAGTAGTAGTTGATGAGAATTTAGCACAAAATGCATTTGAATTAGGAGATTTGTTTAGATCAGAACTAAATAAAAAACTATCATCCTGTAAACTTGTTAAGTTAATAAGAGGAAAAGGCTTGTTAAATGCTATCGTAATTAACGATTCAACTGATAGTTCAACTGCCTGGGATATTTGTATGAAATTAAGAGATAATGGTCTTTTNGCAAAGCCAACTCATGGTAATATTATAAGGTTTGCGCCACCACTAGTCATTAGTAAGCAAGAGATTCTTGAAGCAGTTGAAATTATATCAGAAACTATCATATCTTTTAACTAGGGTTTTTTTTAGTAAATTTGTAAAACATATGAAGATTTTTTTTAAAAATATTTTAGTTTACACTCTGGCTACATTTGTATTATTTATAAGTATAGGTTTTAATATTTCTAAAATTAATTGTCATCAAAATATTTCTGTTTCTTTTGGAAATATTGAAGATAAATGTCATTCGCAAATTACGCATGTTGAGACTACACTTGCTAAAGAAGTATCATGTTGTAGTATTCTAGAGGAAAGTACATGCTGTTCTTCTTTTAATTGTAAGTGTGAAAAAGAATTTTCTAATATTCATTTTAATTTTGAAACTCTTTTAATAGAAAAAAGTAATTTTAATGTGTTTTCTTTTTTATTATTTGAATTTTTAAGAGTTGAAAGTTTAATTCCTTATATCAACTTTTTGAGCTTTTCTACTGAAGCCCCTTTGATTATCTACCAACCTATACTTTCAAAAATACAGTCTTTCATTATTTAATTATTTAGTTATCAGTAAATCTTATCTGTTAATCTAAAAATAAAAAAATGAAAAAATATTATATTTTAATTTTACTTATGTCTCTTTTTTTAAATGCTTTTACACAGAGCATCAATGGAAAAGTATTAGAGATATTAAAAGATGGTTCATACTCCCCAGTTATTGGAGCAAATGTTTATTGGCAGGGGACACAGATCGGTACAGTTACTGATTTAGAAGGTAATTACACTATTTCTGAGGCTGATACATTTGATGAAGATGGCAATGCAACCTTGATGGTTAGCTATGTTGGATATGAATTAATCAATCAAGAGTTTATTGATAATCTATTTGTTTTTTATTTATCTTCTTCCATTGAATTGGATGAAATTAGTGTTAAAGGAAGACAGACTGCTTCAAAATTTTCTACAATCAATTCATTAAACTTGGAGACTCTTTCTACAAAAGAGCTAGAGAAAGCTGCATGCTGTAATCTTTCTGAGAGTTTTGGTACTAATGCAAGTGTTGATGTTGCAATTAATGATGGTGTCTCGGGAGCTAAAAAGATAAAAATGCTAGGTCTAGATGGCTTATATACTCAAATTACACATGAAAATATGCCGCTAATTCGTGGTCTTTCTTCTGCATTTGGATTAACGCATGTTCCAGGATCATTTATTGAAAGTATTCAAATTATTAAAGGAAGTGGTTCTGTTATTAATGGCTTTGAATCTTTTACTGGGCAGATTAATCTAGAGTATTTTAAGCCTGAATCAGCAGATAAAATATTTGTAAACCTATATGGTAATGGTGATGGAAAAATTGAGAAGAATTTGATTTTATCAAAGCGAGAGGGGGACTGGCAAAGCAATTTGTTTACTCACATTTCTTCACATTCGATTGAGCATGATAGAAATAATGATGGATTTTTAGATATGCCAACATATAATCAGTTTAATTTTTTAAATAGATGGAAATATGTTGGTGATCCTAAATATGCCATGCAAGTTTATGTTAGAGGATTAATGGAGGATAGAGAAGGAGGTACATACAATAATCAAGTCAATCCTTTCGATGTTAAAATTGATAATAGACTTCTTGAACTTTCTACTAAAACGGGCTTGATTATGCCAGAGCAAGTAGGTAAAAGTATTGGTTTACAAACATCATTTAGAACTCATTTGATGGATGCAAAATTTGGTTCTAAATCTTTTGAAGGACTTCAGCAGAGCATGTATTTAAATCTAATAAGACAAACTTTTATAAAGGATTGTTTTCATAAATTAAAATATGGAATTAGTTTTTATGGTGACAATATGGATAATAGTTTAGTTATATATAATACTGCAAACCCTTTAGATGGTATATCTGCTGCTTGGTATAGTATGAATATTCCTGTTGATAGTAGAAGAGATCTTATAACTGGTATTTTTTCTGAGTATAATTATATTTGGACAGAAATAATTGGTGTTACAGCTGGATTAAGAGCAGATTACTATAACAAAACTGAAGAGTTTTATATTTTGCCAAGAATAAATTTCAAGTACAATCCATCTGAAAATACTGCAATTCGCTTTAGTGGGGGTAGATCATTAAGAATGGCTAATCCAATCAGTGATAATATCTCATTACTTGCATCTAATCGTCAGATTTTAATTAACGAAACTTTAATGCCTGAAATTGCATGGAACTATGGTTTTAACTTAATAACAAATTTTTTTCTTTTTGATAGAGAGACTGCATTTAATATGGATTTTTATAGAACAGAGTTTGAAAATCAAGTGGTTGTTGATATGGAAGATCAAGATTTTATTTCTTTTTATAATTTGAATTCTTATGAGGATGAAACAAATAAATCTTATGCAAATGCTTTACAATTAGATATAACTTACGAATTATTTGATAGGTTTGATCTAAAATTGGCTTATAAGTTTAATGATGTTAAGTCAACATTCTCTCAGGAGCTAAAAGAAGTTCCTCTTCTTCCTAAAGAAAGAGCTCTTCTTAATTTTTCATATACAGACTTTGCTGAAAGTTGGATTTTTGACTTTACTTGTAATTATATTGGAAAAAGTAGAATTCCCTCACATGTTATGATTAATAAAGAATATTCTAATCCTTATAATTTATTTAATTCTCAAGTAACTAAAAAGTTTAAAGATTTCGATATTTACATAGGAGCGGAAAATATTTTTTCAATGGTCCAGGAAAATCCTATTATATATTCTTATGATCCTTCAAATGATAATTTTGACGCCTCTTTAGTTTGGGCTCCAATAATGGGAAGATTGTTTTACTTTGGCCTTAGGTATAGAATAAAATAATTAATCCTTTAGAAGCTTATTTAGAATAGAAATTGCAGATTCTGATATAATTGTTCCAGGGCCAAAAACTTCACTGACTCCATTTTCATATAAGAATTCATAGTCTCTTTGAGGAATTACACCACCTGCAATAATTAACACATTAGAATTTTTAAACTTTTTAATTTCAGCAATGACTTTAGGTATAAGTGTTTTATGACTTCCGGCCAAAGAGGAGATTCCTAAAATATGTACATCATTTTCTATTGCTTGCTTAGCCACTTCAACTGGAGTTTGAAATAAAGGACCAATGTCTACATCAAAGCCAAGATCAGCAAAGGATGTAGCAACGACTTTAGCACCTCTGTCATGTCCGTCCTGACCCATTTTAGCAATCATTATTCTTGGTCTTCTTCCTTTTTTATTTGCAAAATAATCTGATAGTGATTGTGCTTCTTTAAAAGTTTTATTTTCTTTTATTTCCATTTTATAGACCCCTGAGATTACTTGATTATTTGCTTTGTATCGACCAAATTCAATTTCACATGCTGAAGATATTTCACCAAGAGTTGCTCTTAATTTAGCAGCATTAACTGCTAGTTCAAGAAGATTACCCTTGTTTTCTTTACAACATTTTGTTATTGCTTCTAAAGCTAATTTAACACTTTTATTGTTTCTTTCTTTTTTTATTTTTTTTAGACTACTAACTTGTTCTTCTCTTACCTTTGTATTATCAATTTCAAGAATTTCTATTTTTTTATCCTCTTTATCTAATTTGTTGAAATTTACTCCAATTATTTTATCTTGTTTACTATCAATTCTAGCCTGCTTCTTTGCTGCAGCTTGTTCAATCTTCATCTTTGGAAGTCCACTCTCAATAGCTTTTGACATACCTCCAGCATCTTCTACTTCTTGAATAAGTTTCCAAGCTTTTTCAGTAATTTCTTGTGTTAAATGTTCAACATAGTAGGCTCCACCCATTGGGTCAACAGTATCACAAATTCCTGTATCATTTTGAAGGTATATTTGAGTTTCTCGAGCAATTTTAGCTGAAAAATCACTTGGTAAAGCAATTGCTTCATCTAAGGCATTTGTATGTAGGCTTTGTGTTCCTCCCATTATAGCTGCCATTGCCTCTACGCATGTTCTACTAATATTATTAAATGGGTCTTGCTCTGTAAGACTCCATCCACTTGTTTGGCAATGAGTTCTTAAAGCCATTGATTTTGGGTTTTTAGGATTGAATTCTTTTATGATTTTTGCCCATAAAATTCTAGCAGCTCTCATTTTTGCAATTTCAGTAAAGTAGTTCATTCCTATTCCCCAAAAGAATGATAGTCTTGGGGCAAATTCATCAATTTGCATTCCAGCTTTAATTCCAGTTCTTACATATTCTAATCCATTCGCTAATGTATATGCTAATTCAATATCAGCAGTAGCTCCAGCTTCTTGCATATGGTAGCCAGAAATAGATATACTATTAAATTTTGGCATTTTATTTGTAGTATATTTAAATATATCCCCAATAATTTTTATGGAATGTTCAGGAGGGTATATGTAGGTGTTTCTAACCATAAATTCTTTTAAAATATCATTTTGAATAGTTCCCTTTAATTCTTTAATATCAACTCCCTGTTCAATTGCGGCAACAATGTAGAAAGCGAGAATTGGTATTACAGCGCCATTCATTGTCATTGACACAGATATTTGCTCTAAAGGAATTTTGTCAAATAGCACTTTCATATCTTCTACAGTATCAATAGCTACTCCAGCCATTCCGACATCTCCTTCAACTCTGGGATGGTCTGAATCATATCCTCTATGTGTTGCTAAATCAAAAGCAACAGAAAGCCCTTTTTGGCCCGCAGCAAGGTTTTTCTTGTAAAAATCATTTGATTCTTTTGCAGTTGAAAATCCAGCATATTGTCTAATTGTCCATGGTTTTTTTACATACATAGTACTATATGGCCCTCTTAAAAATGGTGGTTTTCCTGCTATAAAACCTATATGATTAATTTCCTTAACAATAGATTTATTATACTCTGTTTTTAATTCTATTTCCTCTGCTGCTTGCCATATTTTAACATTATTTTTTTTAATCTTTAAAGGATTTATATTGAAGTCTTTTAAAAACTCATTTGTTAGAAATTCAACATAATATGATCCCTTTAGTGGGTCAGTTACTTTATCTAAGTAGCTTTCTTTTTTTAGTATTTCAAATTGATTTCTTGCAATTCTGCTAGAAAATTTATTTGCGTCTTCATAATTTAAATTAAATGAGTTAATTAGTATAGCATTTGATCCTCCAAATTGAGCTGCTAGAAATTCTGTCGTTGTTTTGGAGATGTTATTGTAATTATCTTTTTCTAATTTATTAATTACTGAAGTTGAAGAGAAAATATAGGCTTCTTCTCCGCTTTTGTGTTTCCATAATATTCTAAAAGCTCTTAGTTTTGCAATTTCCATAAAAAAGTTGCTTCCTATTGTAAATTTAAATTGCGCTTTAGATTTTAATTTTATTCCTTCTTTTAAAGCAAAAGCAATTTGTTTTTTAAAGCTGGCCTCTGGTACTATTATTGTATTTATTATTTCTTTTGAAATAATTTTTTCTGTTCCGTGAATTGCTCCAAAAACTTTTTTCTTAGATGTAAATTCTTCTAATTCAGCTATAAAATCTTTTCCATAGTTGGAGAAGTTAATTTGAATATACTCTGTATGAATTCCTTCTAATAATGATGTTAAGTTGCTGGGGTAGGAGAAACATATACCTGTAATGCCATTGTGAAGAGCATTAAGAGCAATTTTATTAGCATTTTTATTTCTGGAATCAATTAATTGAAAGTTCTCAGAAAAAGAAGGAAATTTTGCGTAGTATTTTTGTTCGTTTAAATGATAAAAAGGTTTAATTTTTATTTCCTCAAAATCTTTAGTTANCTCATGAAGGCTGTCACTTTTTATTTCTTTACAAATATTTTTCTCCCATTCTTCAGGATTTGATTTAGAGAACTTTTGGAAAAGTTTATTCATTAATTTTCTTTCTAATTATATANACATCTTCATTCTCTTTTTTCATTAAAAATTTTTCTCTTGCAAACTTTTCTCTCTTACTACTATCATTCATAATATTATTAAGTTCCGAACTATCTTTAATTATCTCATTTAAGTAAAATAATTTTTGATCTTCAAGATTTTCTATTTTTTTTGAAAATTTATACTGTTTTATTAAATTATTTGTATCAATAAAAATTATCCAAATTATAAAAAGAAATATTGCAGCAAAATATTTGTTTTTTATAAAATNTGGGATTTTTTCAGTTAAATTATTGAAGCTTATCATATAAACAAATATAATAATAAGTTATTCATCAAAATGAATTAACCAATCAGAAAAATTGTTGGCTGTTTATCAATACTTATCTTAAAGCATTTCCATTCTGCTATTGATCTGGTTATAATTTTTTCATTAAAACCTGTAACATTTGAAGCTATACATAAATTAGTTTCTGATGAACACGTTTTTAAAACTGCATCTAGTAATTGATTATTTCTATATGGGGTTTCCATAAATATNTGCGTCTGATTTAAGGTTTTAACTGCTTTCTCTAGAAGTTTAATTTTTGTATTTCGATCTTTTGAATTTATCGGAAGGTATCCATGAAAGACAAAACTTTGACCATTCATACCAGATGCAGCAAGTGCTAGAAATATAGAAGATGGTCCAACTATAGGTACAACTTGAATGTCATGTTTGTGAGCAAATTTTACAACTTCTGATCCAGGATCTGCTATTGCGGGCATGCCTGCTTCTGAAATAATACCAATATCATTTCCGCATAAAAAATAAGGAAGTAATTCTTTTGTAAAATCTAATTTATCATTTTTCCCATATGAATGAAATGTAATATTATCAATATTTTTTTTGGGAAGAATTTTTCTAATATATCTTCTGGAGGTTCTTATATTTTCTACAACAAAAAAATTAATATTTTCAAGATGATTAGTAATGTTTTTATTTAGTGTTAAATCCTCAGAGTCTTCACTTATTATGGTTGGGATTAAAATTAACTTACCTAATTTCATATTTTTCAATAATTTTATCACAAGCACTATTCAAAAGATCATATATGTTTTGAAATCCATCCTTTCCCCCATAGTATGGGTCAGGAACAGACTGAAATTCTTTTGGAGATATTTCATTTAAGATCAATTCAACTTTATTAATTTCACTCTGGTTTTTAGCAAGAGAAATTATTTTAGAATAATTATCATTATCCATTGCATAGATTTTATCAAATTTTTCAAAATCTAAACTTGAAAATTGTCTTGCTATTTGATTATTTATATCAATGTTATATTTTTTGGCAATATTTACTGATCTAAAATCTGGGGATTTACCTGTGTGATAATTTGCTGTTCCAGCAGAATCAACAATTAACTTAGATGACTTAGATTCAAGTATTCCTTGTGCCAAAGGAGACCTGCAAATATTTCCAAGGCAAACCATTAAGATTTTCATTTATGAAATAGTCAGTCTTTTTTCAATATCTGATATATATCCTTTAAACCTTTTATCAGTATCAGCTAGGTTGTTTACAGTTTTACATGCGTGGAGAACTGTTGCGTGATCCTTGTTTCCGCAATGTTTCCCAATCATTGCAAGAGAGTTTTTTGTCATCTGTTTGGCAAAGAACATTGCTAATTGCCTACATTGAACTATTTCTCTTTTTCTTGTTTTAGATTTCATTACATCAATAGGTATGTCAAAATAATCACAGACAACTTTTTGTATATAATCTATAGAAACTTCTCGAACTGTATTTTTTACAAATTTATCAAGCATGTTTTTTGCAAGCTCAATAGTAATTTCTTTTCTGTTAAGTGATGATTGAGCAAGTAGTGAAATTAAAGCTCCTTCTAATTCTCTGACATTTGTTGTAATAGAGTAGGCGATATATTCTACAACAGAATATGGGATTTCTATTCCGTCATTTTTTATTTTTTTCTTAAGTATCGCTAGTCTTGTTTCTAACTCTGGTGATTGTAAATCTGCTGAAAGTCCCCACTTAAATCTTGAAAGTAATCTTTGCTCCATGCCAATAATATCTACAGGGGCCTTATCAGAAGTCAGTATAACTTGTTTTTTATTTTGGTGAAGATGATTGAAAATATGAAAGAAAACATCTTGTGTTTTTTCTTTACCTGATAAAAATTGTACGTCATCAATTATAAGAACATCGATGGATTGATAAAAATGTACAAAATCATTCTTTTTATTATCCATTATGGCATCTACAAACTGTGTTTGGAATTTGTCTGCAGAAACATATAAAACAGTTTTTTCTGGGTAAAGGTTTTTAACTTCGATTCCAATGGCATTTGCAAGATGTGTCTTTCCTAATCCTCCAGCTCCATAGATATATAAAGGGTTAAATGATGTTCCTCCTGGATTTTGCGATACAGCAAAACCTGCTGATCTAGCCAGCCTATTACACTCCCCTTCAATAAATGAGTCAAATGTATATGATTGGTTAAGTTGAGGGTTGATATTAATCTTTTGAAGGCCTGGAATTATAAAGGGATTTCTTATTGATGTCTTATTAATATTAAGAGGCATATTAACTGGCTCATTTTTTACTCTTTTTTGATCATTACTTGGGATCCTGGATACATAAGGTTTAGATCCAGAAGAATTTTCAAGTACAATATGGTATTCTAGTTTAGCTTCTTTTCCAAGTTCTCTCTTAATAGTTTTTTTAAGTAGAGTTATATAGTTGTTTTCTAGCCACTCGTAAAAAAATTGACTAGGAACTTGAATAGTTAAAATGTTAGCTACAAGGCTAATTGGTTTAATTGGTTTAAACCATGTTTTAAAGTTTTGATGAGTTACATTATCCTTTATGATTGTAAGGCAGCTATCCCAAATTTCGTGGAAACTTTTTTCTGTCATAATTACTTCTCGAACTTGCTTAAATTAAAAATTAAAATCGTTTTGTTTTGTTAATATCAGTATGAAATTTTTGTAAAGGATAAAGCTTAACTACTTTTAAATTATCAATTTGATAAACACAAATATGAAAAACTATTAGTTAATAAAAAAGAAAAAATGCACTTGACTTTGTATTTTTTTTTACAGTACATTTTCACATGGTTTGAGGTGGTGATAAAATGTTGAAAATTTATGAGAAAAAAACTATTTTTTACTTGTTTTTAACTAAAATAGAACTTTTTTCGCTACCAATTTTATATAAGTTTTGTTGAAAAGTAAAATCAATCTTGCCAATATTAATTCCTCCATATCCAACTTGATTAATTATAACATTTTTATCCTCTAGATTTTTGATCATTACTGGCTTCTTTAAAAAAGTATGAGTATGTCCTCCAAGTATTAAATCTATGTTTTTTGTTTTGCTAGCTAATTTAATATCAGAGATTTTTTCGCTCTTGTATTTAAAGCCTAAATGTGATAAACAAATAACTAAATCACAATTATGCTTAACCTTTAGTTCTTTTGAATATTTATTGCTTATTTCAATTGGATCAAGATATTTTGTTTCATTAAATAATTTTTTTGGAACTAAACCATCCAACTCAATCCCAATTCCAAATATCCCAACTCTTATGCCATTTTTATTAAATATTTTAAAAGGAGAAAATGTATCTTTTAAAATTGTATCACTAAAATCATAATTAGCAATTAGAAAGGGAAAATTTGCATGCTTAAGTTGTTTTTTTAGTCCATTTAGACCATTATCAAGATCATGATTTCCAATTGTACACGCATCATAATTCATTTTACTCATTAATTTTAGCTCTAACTCTCCTCCATACATATTAAAATAAGGGGTGCCTTGAAATATATCCCCTGAATCCAGTAGAAGAATATTTGTATTTTCTTTCCGAATTTTATTTATGAGATGTGCTCTTTGTGCCATTCCTCCAAGTCCTTTATTGCTGCCAGATTTAAAGGGATGTATATGGCTATGCATATCATTTGTATGAAGAATCGTTAAGTGTTTTAAGTTTTCTTTAGTAAATAGTGATTTACTAAATAAACTTAAACCTAATGTTCCAAGAGTTGAGTTAATTATAAATTTTCTTCTATTATTCATTAATAATAATTCGTTGATCTAAAATGATATTTAATGTATCTTGTTTTTTGCAATAGTTAATAATTGCATCTCTAAGTTTTATATTTAACTTTTTTTGAACTTTATTTTTAAAAAAATTCATTTTATCTCCACCATTTGCTAGATAGTCAGTTGTTAGAACACTAATAGAATCTTTATAAATTGATACTTTATTATTAAGCGTGTACCTTATAGTATCTTTACTTTGAACTACTTTAATACCCCCTAAAGGCTCTCCACCTCTTTTAGTAACATACTTAAGCATTTGGTAGAATTCATCTTTATGAAGATTTAATACTACAAGTTCATTTTCAAAAGGCATCACTTTAAAAATATCTCTTTCAGTTATTTGACCTTTTAAAATAATACTTCTTAAGCCACCATTATTCATTATACACATATCAGCTTTTTGTTTGGATGTTTCTAATGATAAGTCGCAAATTAAGTTACCTAAATTACCTTCAGGCATTCCCTTTATAAGGTCATTTTTAGTGTAACATAGTACCCTATCCATTTGAAAATCAATTTTAGCTTGATATGGAAGAATTATTTTATAAATAGTACTATCAATACTATTATCAACTTTAATAGATTCAGATTCAAAATCTTTTAATGTGAATGTACTTATACATCCACTTAAAAATATAATTAGAACTATACTTAAGTTTTTTTTCATTACCGAACAATACTAATAAATAATAATTTGAATTTATCAATTATAGATAAATTTTTAATAAAATTGTAGCATGTATTCAAATACACATAAAATAAGAGTTAGGTATGGTGAAACTGATAAAATGGGGTTTGTATACTATGGTGTTTATGCTCAGTATTATGAAGTTGGAAGAGTTGAATTACTTCGTTCTTTGGGTTTAAGTTATAAGAGTTTAGAAGATATTGGTTATGAGCTTCCTGTAATTGATTTCCAAATTAAATATAAAAAACCAGCATTTTATGATGATGAAATTACAGTTGTAACTTTATTAAGCGAAAATCCTTCTTCCAAATTAATTTTCAATTATGAGTGTTTTAATGCTAACAAAGAGTTACTAAATATAGGTAGCGTTACACTTATTTTTGTGAATTCAAAAACCAAAAAAGTATGTTCTCCGCCTAAAATATTCTTAAAAAAGTTAAATTCTCTCTAACACCTTATCAATTAATTTATTTATTGTTTTCATAGGAGTTTTACTATAAGATTGATTTATCCTATTTCCAAGAATTGCACAAACTGTAAGTGTATTATGGCCTAAAGTTTGTCCTAAAAAATATAAAGCAGAGGTTTCCATTTCAAAATTTGTTATTATTTCATTGTCATATTTATAATTTTCTATTTTTTTTTGAAAATCTTTAATAGAAGATTCTAAAAAGATCTCTCTAGACTGGGGTCCGTAAAATCCAGTAGCAGTTGCTGTTATACCATGCTTAAAATCAGAAAAATTCTTAAATAATGAGTTTGAAGCTTTAATAACATAAGGCATTGCATGCTTTACATCCCAATTAGTGTGTTGAATAAATTCTTGTGCAGCTTCTTTAATCAGTCTACTGTTATCTTTATAAAAATATGGAAGACCATCGAANCCTAATGCATATGATGATACTACAAAATCATCAACACTTATACTTTTACTTAATGAGCCGGAAGTTCCAAGCCTAATAATATTTAGTTTTTTTCTATTTTCTTTAATCTTTCTTCTGNNAAAATCAATATTTTTAACTGCATCTAGTTCATTTATCACAATGTCAATATTATCTGCGCCAATACCCGTTGAAATTACTGTAATTCTTTTTTTATTAAAAGTACCTGTATGAGTTATAAACTCTCTGTGTTGAATCGTAAATTCAATTGAGTCAAATTTTTGGGATATTTGTTTAACTCTCTCAGGGTCGCCAACAAGTATAATGTTATCAGAAACTTCTTCTTCTTTCAAGTTTAGATGATAAATTCTTCCTGAAGATGTGAGAATTAATTCACTATCTTTTAGTTTATTCATTTAATATGTATTTTTGCATTTGTAAAGATAATAATTATATGTCACTAAAGCCCAATAAAATATTAGTTCCAATAGGATTTTCTGAGCAGTCTATTACTGCTTTAAAACAAGCACTTAATTTTGCTCAGGCTAATAAATCAAAAGTTTTTTTACTAACTGTTCTTGAAGAAAGAAGTGTTATCCAGAATCTATTTTTAGATGATAATTCTCATGATTTAAAGAAAAAAATTCATAATAAACTATCAGCAATTATTAGCGATTTAAAAGATCAATATAATGTTGAAATTGAGCCAATAGTATCTCAAGGNAAAATATATGATCAGATAAATGAAGTAGCAGAAATGATTTCTTGTGATCTGATAATAATGGGGACTGCTGGTTCTCCAAAGAATAAGATTAAAAAAGTTATTGGCTCAAACGCCGAAAGGGTTGTTAGACTAGCGCATTGTCCTGTAATAACAATTAAAGAGATTAATAAGGTACAAGATTGTAATAATATTATTGTTCCGCTAGACTTGGACAAGGAAACAAAAGAAAAAGTAACATATGCCTTAGAATATGCGCGCAACTGGGGTGCTACAATTAGACTTGTTTCTGTTGTTCTAAAGGACAATATTGAAATAAGAGAAAGATTATTAAAAAACTTAAATCAAGTAGAGAAATTTGTTTTAGATGCCGGCGTGGCTTGCACAGCTGAAATAATTGATGGAGATATTAAGCAGAATATTGGAGATAATATTTTTGATTATGAGAAAAAATTTAAAGATGATATCATTATGATTATGACAAAAAAAGAAGAACTATCATTATCAAATAATATTAGTGTTACAGCCAGATATATTATTAATAATTCACCTATTCCTGTTATGTGTATTAGGCCAGCTCCTAGAAAACATCTAACTGGCCCTACAACAGCATTTTAATAATTTTATGAATGCTGAAATTATTTCAATTGCTGATGAAATTCTTATTGGCCAAATTGTTAATACCAATGCTACTTTTATTTCTCAAGCTTTAAGTGATGTAGGTATTCATTGTAATTATGTTCACACTGTAAGGGATCATAAAGAAGATATCTTACAAGCAATAGACTTAGCATATAAAAGATCTAATTTAGTTATTTTAACTGGTGGTCTGGGGCCTACAAATGATGATTTGACAAAGGATGTTTTGTGTGATTNTTTTGATGATACTTTAATTGTTGATAATGATGTTTTAAATGATATAACTTCTTTTTTTAAAAGTAAGGGTAGAGAAGATATTTCTAAGTTAAATAAAGAACAGGCTTTGGTTCCTTCAAAAGCAAAAATTTTTAGAAATGCTATAGGAACAGCTCCGGCAATTTATTTAAATAAATCTAACCATTTAGTTGCATTTCCAGGAGTTCCTTATGAGATGAAGTTTTTGCTTAATAAATTTCTTTCTTATTTTAAGAAAAAATATAATTTACCATTCATTCTACACCAAACAGTTTTTGTGAAAAATATTCCAGAATCTCAACTTGCATCTTTATTAAATGAATGGGAAAATAATTTACATCATAAATTAAAACTTGCATATTTACCAAAGCCTGGAATTGTTAGACTTAGACTAAGTAGTGAGGGTAATGATTTACAGCAACTTAAGAAAATAACTGATAATGAATTACATAAATTAAGTAAGCTTGTTGTGTATGAGGAAATATTAGAAGATGTTTTTAANAAAATTCATGATTTTTTTACTTTAAATAATTATACTTTATCGGTTGCTGAAAGTTGCTCTGGAGGAGTAATTGCATCTAAAATTACAGCAAATGCTGGAGCTTCTTCTTATTTTAGAGGAGGTGTAGTAGCTTATTCCGATGATATAAAACATAAATTTTTAAATATTGATAAAGATTTAATTAAAAAATATTCATCGGTTAGTAAGCAGGTTGCAGANGTTATGTCAAATAATTGTTGTGAAATATTTAACTCAGATTTTTCAATTTCGACAACAGGATATGCAGGGCCATCTTTAGATAATGCTCAACAACCTGTAGGAACTGTATTTATCTCAATTACATCTCCAACATCAACTAATGTTTCTAAATATCAATTTAGTGGAGATAGAGAGCTTGTTATTAGTCAAGTTTTAGATAAGTCTCTAGACTTAATTTATAAAGAAATAAAAAAACTTAAATAAATTTCTTATAATTTACTGTTAGATTGTATATTTGCAATCCAAAATCAAGAAATTATGTCAAAAGTTTGTCAGATAACAGGTAAAAAAGTAATGGTAGGTAATAATGTCTCTCATTCAAAAAGAAGAACGAAAAGAAAATTCTATCCTAATCTTCAAACAAAAAAGTTTTTTATTCCAGAAACTGGTGAATGGGTTATTCTTAAGGTATCTGTAAATGCACTAAGAACAATTAATAAAAATGGAATAGCTTCTGTCCTNTCTAAAGCTATAGAGAACGGAAATGTACTAGTTTAATACTTAAAAAGAAATTATAAAAAAAAGTTGCTATATTTATAGCAACTTTTTTTTTGAAATACTAT
>JGI24539J26755_10000103_pt1 | contig 37048 bp, 38 predicted proteins | sample NorSeaMetagenome_2_FD_26755 | JGI IMG/M metagenome (IMG submission 26755) | reverse complement strand
AAATTTTGAGGCGTAGCTGTGTCTGTTACCACCTCTTCTTCCGATTTACTCAGCTCATTTGCAAGGCGATAGCTGAAGTCAGAGTCGTCTTCATCCTGGTTGCGGATTCGAACCACCTCGAAGTGTGGAGTATCCATTTCTGTATTGGGTAATACAGTCACCTTGATTTTGTTGCGTATCTCTATGTCAGAGACTTCTTTGCGCTTCTCATTGAGTAAAAAGGTAGCCACAGATACAGGCACAATAGCCCGGATTTCTCGGCTAAATTCTTTTTGTGCTTCTTCTTCAACCAATCTCAAAATTGATAGTGCAAGAGATCGGGTGCCACGAATGGTACCTTGCCCCTTGCATCGTGGACACGTACGAGACATGGTTTCTTCTAGTGAAGGACGCAACCTCTGGCGAGACATTTCGAGTAAACCGAATCGAGAGATACGACCCACTTGAACGCGAGCACGATCAACTTCGAGTGCATCACGCATCTTGTTTTCAACTTCTTTTTGATGGCGAGTATTAAGCATGTCAATGAAGTCAATCACGATGAGGCCACCGACATCTCGTAAGCGAAGTTGGCGTGCAATCTCTTCGGCAGCTTCTTTATTGGTGTTAAATGCTGTTTCTTCGATATCACCGCCTTTAGTTGCGCGAGCAGAGTTAATATCTACTGAGACCATAGCCTCAGTAACGTCGATAACAATAGAGCCCCCAGAGGGAAGGGTGACTTCTCTGCAGAATGCGGTTTCTATCTGATTTTCAATTTGATAGCGATTAAAAAGCGGTATTTCGTCCTGATAGAACTTAACCTTGCTCGTAAAGTCGGGCATGACCGTTGTGATAAATGCTGCAGCTAGGGCGTAGGCTTCTTCGCCATCAACAATAACTTCGCCAACATCCTGTCTCAAATAATCGCGAATGGCACGAACAATCACGTTGCTTTCTTGGAATAAAAAGTGAGGTGCTTTTGCCTTACTTGATTCTTCGGTAATGGTGTTCCATAGTTGGAGTAGGTAATTGAAATCCCACTGCAGCTCTTCGGTTGCTCGACCAATACCTGCGGTACGAACAATAGCACCCATCCCGTCTGGAATGTCTAAACCACGCATGGCTTCACGTAGATCTGCACGCTCATCACCTTCGATTCGGCGTGAGATTCCACCAGCGCGAGGATTGTTAGGCATAAGCACCAGGTAGCGGCCAGCCAAGCTAATAAACGTGGTCAAGGCCGCGCCTTTGTTGCTGCGCTCTTCTTTTTCAACCTGAACAACGACTTCTTGACCTTCTTTAAGTGCGTCCTGAATGCGAACTTTGCCGCCTTCGGAGGCACCTTTTTTGAAGTATTCTCTGGAAACTTCCTTTAACGGTAAGAAACCGTGACGCTCTGCGCCATAATCCACAAAAGCCGCTTCTAAGCTCGGCTCTACGCGGGTGATTCGACCTTTATAAATGTTGGATTTCTTTTGCTCTCTTGTTCTATTTTCAATATCTAGATCATAGAGTCGTTGGCCATCGACCATAGCTACACGCACTTCTTCTGTGTGCGATGCATTGATTAACATACGTTTCATAATTCACCTTTACTCGTTGGTTAGAATGAGTACCAGTGGATACGAAAGAAGGGGAATATAGGCGACGAAAACAAGTGGTCGATAAAACGGGAACACGAGCCGACGGATTTTACCTTCGGCGCAATGTTACTCCGGTTTACCGTCTTCACATCTCCCAATGAGCAGCACAGAGTGCCTAACTATTGTGGAGTGTGTAAACAAACCAAACTTACTTTGGGATAGAGTTTTAGAGAGCTAAGGGCAACTAATTATACATTGGCGTCCCAATTTACTGGCATGCCAGCGATTATTTATCGCCTTTTAACTGTTGCACATCTTTCTCTAAATCAACTAAATTTTCGTACTTACTTAGCCTACCACTGTTTATCAACGCGTTTGAAAACAAGCATTGCCGATTGTGTAATCGACTAACATCGCGGCAGTGGAATGCCTAAAACCTTTGTCTCTTTCGGACCATTACTGGCTGAGCTCACTCAGCTATTGTTTGCTTCCTGCTTCATATTTAGCAGGACGCCATGTGTTTGTTGCCTAAACTATTTCAGGCTATTAAACGTGTCACCGTCGCAGGTCTTCTCGACATAGCGCTCTGACAGCGCAGGCAATATAACAACAAACAGCTGATGGCACAAACTAAAGCTTACAATAAGATAGGTTTATCCCACACAGCTCGTTACAATGCGCTGCTTTAATAATCTATGGTCTGATTTTCGTGGAAGAAATATCTAAGTTCGATAAGGTGTCCTTTGTAGAAGTAGGCGAGGAGCACGCAGGTCAGCGGCTGGATAATTTTCTTATTCGCCATCTGAAGGGCGTACCAAAGTCGCGTATTTATAACCTCCTTCGTAAGGGAGAGGTGCGCGTCAACAAGGGACGAGTTAAGCCAGATACTCGAGTCAAAGTTGGAGATCTCGTGCGGATTGCGCCAATTCGAGTCGCTGAGCGCGGCGCTCTGCCGGTAGTGGGCAAAGATCTAAAGAGTTACTTGTTGGAGAATATTTTATTCGAAGATGAGGGAATGCTAATTTTCAATAAGCCAACTGGCTTAGCGGTACACGGCGGTAGTGGTGTGTCCTTGGGTGCGATTGAAGCGTTTAGGGCAGAGCGTCCAGAGCTGCGATTTTTGGAGCTAGTTCACCGGCTAGATAGAGATACCTCAGGGTGTTTGATGTTTGCTAAAAAACGCAGTGTTCTGCTTGAACTGCAAGCCGCCATGCAACGCAATCAGGTTACTAAAAAATACCAAACATTAGTCATGGGTCATTGGCCCAAGGGAAAGACCATTATTAATGCTCCCTTGCGTAAAAACCAATCGTCCTCGGGTGAGCGGATTGTCAAGGTAGATGTGGAGGGCAAAGCGTCTGTCACTCACTTCAAAATTATTGAACGCTTCAAGCAGGCAACGTTAATGGACGTATCCTTAGAGACCGGTAGAACCCATCAGATTAGAGTACATTGCCAGTTTGCCGGTAATCCAGTTGCTGGGGATGAAAAATATGGTGATAAAGCCTTTAATCTGGTGATGCGAAGCCTAGGGGGCAGACGTCTGTTTTTACATGCGAAGAGTCTGCGATTTAAGCATCCGTTGTCTAATGACTGGGTTGATATTGAAGCACCTATTCCAGTCGATTTAAAAAAGTTACTCGGCAACCTGTCTTAGCTTTTTCAAGGGATTGTTTATGACAAAGCTCATTATTTTTGATTGGGATGGAACACTCTGTGATTCTGTTGCTCGTATTGCTAGCTGCATACAGTTGGCTGCGGCTGAAAACCAGATGGAGGTTCCCTCAAAACAAGCGGCCGCAGATATCATTGGTCTTGGCCTTCCTGAGGCTACAAAACGCCTATTCCCCGGTATCGAAGAGGAGCAGGCGGCGATATTCACTGCATCCTATTCAGCTCAGTTTCGTGCCCAAGACAGTGTTCCATGTCAGTTTTTTGATGGTGTGTATGAAACCTTGGCTCAGCTCCGCGCTAGTGGTTTTCTGCTAGCTGTCGCCACTGGTAAGAGCAGGATGGGCCTAGACAGAGTATTGGAGGCGCTGGGTATGATTGATTTTTTTGATGCGTCTCGATGTGCCGATGAGACGCTTTCAAAGCCAAATCCACTAATGATCAATGAGCTACTGGATGAAATGTCAGTTACCGCGGCTGAAGCGATAATGGTGGGTGATACTGAATTTGATTTAGATATGGCACAACAGGCCGGCGTTAGATCCATTGCTATGACATATGGGGCTCACTCAGAGGAGCGCCTAGCTGTCTTTGATCCAATTGCTTGCCTAGATAACTTCCATAATATAACAATATATATATAATAATCAATGGTTTATATTTTATATATAATGTTATTTGTTATTAATTTTTACGTCAAATTTAATCAGTAGCGAGCACACATCAATTAGTGGCAAGCCAATGAGCGATGTGGGGTCCGTACTCTCAATACGGGTGAAGAGGCTAATACCCAAGCCCTCGGCTTTAAAACTTCCCGCGCAATCATAGGGCTCCTCAGTTCGCAGATAGGACTCGATTTGATGCTCGTNCAGTNTTCTAAACGTTACTGTGGTTGAGTTTACGCAGCTAAAGTGCTCAAGCCTACCGTTTGGTCTGCAGCATACAATCGCCAGGCCACTGTGAAATGCAACCTTTTGGCCNGATTGACGCTTAAGTTGTTCGACAGCGGCAGTGTGGCCTTCTGNTTTGTTGATTGCTTGGCCGTTAAGGTCTGCGATTTGGTCAGCACCAATGACGATTGCACCGATATTGTTACGTGCGACAGACTTTGCTTTTTTAAGCGCTAGCCGTTCGGCTGTCTGGTTTGGCAGTTCTCCCTCAGTTGCATATTCATTGATGTTTGGATAATCAATTGCAAAGGGTAGCGACAAACGACGTAAAAGGGCGGCTTTATATTTTGATCCTGAAGCGAGAATAATGCTGGTCATAGTAGCTTTTAATTTATGTAACTGTTTATGGTAGACAACCGATACTCTTTTGCTGAATATTGGGATTCTTGGGCATTCTAAGTGTCTAGACTACTTTAAAGTACTGAAAATTACCCAATTTTCTTTGACAGGTCATAGTCTTGTGCCTATCATGCGCGGCTACACGAGATCGACCTGATTTTATGGCACTGCCAACGCACATTGACCCGCGAAAACTTGCTTTGCAAGGCTACCTTCTCGAAGGAGAGGTTAAGGCTGATAGTCTGCCACGATTGGCATCGTCTGTTTCAGCGATTTGTGCGCCCTTGAAGGCGTCAGTTCAATTTGAACTGGACGAATCTCNTGCGAAAGTGGCTCATGGAACGGCAGATGTTACAATTGAAGTGAATTGTCAGCGCTGTCTAGATCCAGTGCAGATTGAGCTTAACGCAGACTTTGCTGTTCAGGTTATTTGGTCTGAAGACCATTTGCACAGGGTTGCGAATAATTACGAACCTTGGTTGGTCGTTGACAGAATGGCAAGTCTCAGTGAGTTGCTTGAAGACGAAATTTTATTGGCTCTACCACTGGTTAACTACCACAAAGTGGGTGAGTGCACGGGAGACACTTTTTTAGATGAGGTGACTTCGGAACCCAATGGTGCTATCGAAGATAGTCCATTTAGTATTTTGGAGCAGTTGAAGCAAAAGCGATAACTGCAAAACGTTTTAATTAGGAGTATCTGATGGCTGTTCAAAAAAGTCGAAAAACACGTTCAAAGCGCGGTATGCGTCGTTCGCATGATGCATTAACTGAAGCAACTGTATCTACTGATTCGGTAACAGGCGAAAGGCATCTACGTCATCATGTGACTGCAGATGGATTCTACCGCGGTCAAAAAGTCGTAGAGACTAACGCCGACTAGGTATTGTTTTGGCGAGTTCAATCAGGATTGCAGTAGATGCGATGGGTGGTGAGTTTGGGCCCCCTGTGGTCGTGCCTGCTCTAATTGATTGCTTGCACAGAAGCACTTCTACTGAGGCTTTACTCTATGGTGACCAGCAGGCGATAGAGAAACAGTTAGCTGACTGTGAAAATGNCTCGGTCCTTAGTCGTTTGACCGTCATTCACTGCTCTGAAATTATCACTGATTCTGACAAGCCCTCGGTTGCCGTAAGGTCTAAAAGAGAAGCATCGATGGGTCGCGCAGTGAAAGCGGTCGCTGATCAAAATGCAGATGCTTGCATTAGCGCAGGCAATACTGGGGCGTTAATGGCGCTTGGGCTATTTAACCTTAAAACGCTGCCTGGGATTTCTCGTCCAGCCATTTGCACCACTTTCCCCACTGTTCGCGGTCGTACCTATGTCTTAGATCTTGGNGCCAACATTGAGTGTTCGGCGGACCAACTTTACCAGTTTGCCGTACTTGCCCATTTAACCGCCCAACGACTAGACAAGAACGTCAACCCCATTATTCGGCTGTTGAATTTGGGCGTCGAAGAAACTAAAGGCAGCGACGAGTTGCAAAACGCAGCGGGCCTTCTAGAGCAAGACGCTAGTCTTAATTATGCTGGTTTTGTCGAAGGAGACGGCATTTTTGAGGGCCTTGCAGATATTGTTGTCTGTGATGGCTTCAGTGGCAACATTGCGCTCAAGACATCGGAAGGTTTCGCCAGTATGATTGCGGCACTGCTCGAAGATTTGTTTAGTAAAAGTTGGCTAGCGCGGGTCTCTTTGAGTTTAGTAAGTCGCTCTTTCAAAGATCTCAAAACCAAATTGGATCCTGCTTTATATAATGGAGCCTACCTACTGGGTTTAAATGGCGTCATCGTTAAAAGTCACGGTAGCGCTTCCACGAAAGCCTTTGGCCATGCGNTGGATGTCGCCATATCAGCGGCTGAAAACAATCTACCGAAGGCGTTAGCACCACTGCTACAAACTAAACTTATGAGTCTCAGCAAGGAGTAGTTCGACGGTATGAAAAATAACTTAGCATTCGTTTTTCCAGGGCAGGGATCACAAAAGATTGGCATGCTTAAAGCGTTAGGTGAAGCACATGCTGTCGTTCTGGATACCTTTGCTGAAGCGTCATCGGTGCTCAATTATGATGTCTGGAAACTTGTCCAAGACGGTACTCAGGATGAAATAAACCTCACGGAGAGGACTCAACCTCTGCTGCTGACTTCAAGTGTCGCTATTTGGCGCCTATGGGAGTCTATGCAAGGGCCCTTGCCAGCGCAGGTTGCGGGTCATAGTTTGGGCGAATGGTCGGCACTAGTATGTGCTGGAGTCGTAGACTTTTCTGATGCTGTATCGATTGTTAGGGCTCGAGGTNCTTATATGCAAGACGCTGTTCCTGCAGGTGTTGGGGCGATGGCCGCTATTATTGGCTTGGATGATGAGATTATTAGTACGGCATGTGCTGAGGCTCAAACCCTAGGTGTTGTTGCGGCGGTTAATTACAATGCACCTGGACAGGTCGTTATCGCAGGTGAGGTAAAAGCTGTTGATCAAGCGATATCGCTGTGCAAAGCCATGGGCGCTAAACGGGCATTGTCATTGCCAGTCAGTGCACCTTTTCATACGTNGCTGATGAAGCCTGCTGCTGAACGTTTAACGGCATTGGTTGAGTCGACTGTGTTTAGCGCGCCAGTGATCCCGGTAATCCATAATGTTAATGGACAGGTGCAGGCTAATACAAAAATAATCAAAAGCCTTATGATTGAGCAAATATACAGTCCAGTGCGTTGGGTTGACTGTGTGATAGCCTTGCGTGATCGAGGTGCTGAGTATCTTGTCGAATGTGGTCCTGGAAGAGTTTTGAATGGCCTGTCTAAACGAATCGACCGGGAATTGCGATCATTTGCTACGGATGACATAAATAGCCTTGAAAATGCCTTGTCGTCTTTAAAATAACTTATTTTAGGTAACTAACATGAATGAACAATCTAGAGTAGCAATTGTAACGGGCGCCAGTCGTGGAATTGGAGCGGCGATCGCAGAATCATTAGGACTAGCTGGATATACGGTGATCGGAACAGCCACATCGCAAGTTGGAGCAGATGGTATCTGCGAACGATTTGTAGCCTCTAAGATTAATGGTTCAGGGATGGTCCTCAACGTTACTGAACCCGATTCCATCAATAGCCTTCTGTCAGCCGTCATCGAAAAATTTGGTGCGCCTACTATTTTGGTTAATAATGCGGGCATCACTAAAGATAATCTTTTGTTAAGGATGAAAGAAGAAGAGTGGTTAGACGTAATCAATACTAATTTAACCTCGGTATTTAGGCTATCAAAGGCCTGCATTAGAGCGATGACCAAAGCTCGATGGGGACGCATTGTAACGATTAGCTCTGTAGTGGGTTCTATGGGTAATGGTGGNCAGAGTAATTACTCTGCAACGAAAGCTGGGGTTGAAGGTTTCAGTCGCGCGTTGGCAAAGGAGCTTGGTTCGCGAAGCATTACGGTTAATGCGGTAGCGCCGGGGTTTATTGAGACGGATATGACTAAGGAGCTTCCAGATGAGAATAAGGCATCAATGCTAGATCAAATTCCACTTGCCCGGCTTGGTTTACCTAGCGAGATTGCAGCAGTGGTTAAGTTTCTGGTTAGTGATGCGGCCGGCTACATTACCGGCGAAACCGTCCACGTAAATGGTGGTATGTACATGTCCTAAAAGACCGATTTTGTGAATTACATGAGGTTTTTTTTTAATAGAGGCTAGCATTTTAGTAATTGTAAGGTAGAATGCCGACCCTAGCGATAACGATTGTGGCTACCCAGTCACTAGACTGGGTAGCAAGAAAAGCATCAGATCCCTTATATGGAGTGGACACACGATGAGTAATATTGAAGAACGCGTCATAAAGATGGTTGCCGAGCAACTTGGTGTTAAAGAAGAAGATGTCAACGTTACATCGTCTTTTGTTGAAGATCTTGGTGCAGACTCACTCGATACTGTCGAGTTGATTATGGCACTGGAAGAGGAGTTTGATGCTGAAATTCCGGATGAAGAAGCAGAGAAAATTGCAACCGTACAGGATGCAATCACCTACATCAACGCGAACAGCTAGAACTCCAGATATCAAAGACCGTCCTAAATAGGGCGGTTTTTTTTTGCCTCAAATTTCTGTTTAATAGACCTATGCATATTGGTGACGAAGTATTAATGGATTCTGGCGATGCCAATTGGCGCGATGATGACTTGCGTCTGCCATTGTCGGATCGTGGGCTGGCCTATGGGCATGGTGTGTTTGAGTCCATGCTTTACAGCGAGGGTGAAGTAGCACTTGTCGATTTCCATCTCGATCGATTAATGACAGGTGCTGAGCGCTTGGGAATAGCCGTTATTCGTTCAAATGTTGTGTCGTCACTTGATAGTTTTTGCGCTAAATTGGCACTTCAAGAGGATACCATTTGTGTCATAAAGCTTATTCTTACCGCGGGTAGTGGCGGTAGAGGGTATAAAAATCCTGATGAAATGAATCCACGCTTGGTTGTCATAGANAGTCCCATTCCCGATGATCTTGATGAGCAAAGAGCCGCTGGCATTAGTCTCTGGCGCTGTAGCAGTCAATTATCAGTTAANCCTCAACTCGCGGGCATAAAGCATCTCAATCGATTAGAGCAGGTGCTTGCGCGTAACGAATTGCATCGCCAAGACTGCAGTGACGGCTTGATGTTTGATCATTCAGGTTGTTTAATCGAAACCACCTCGGCCAACGTCTTCTTGAAGACCCGATCAGCAGGATGGATGACTCCCAGTCTTTCGACTGCGGGCGTCGCTGGCGTGATGCGCTCTATTCTGATCGAAAGGCTTTTTCCAAGCTTAAACATTGCTCTTGAAGTGAGATCAGTGCATGAGGCGGTTCTAGAAGAGATAGAAGAAATATTTGTCTGCAATTCAATTAGAGGGATATTACCGGTCAANGGCGTGGTAAGCCGGAATGATGTTATGGCCACCTATGCCATAGGTAGTTCAACTCGAGATCTGCAAGCTATGCTGTCTAAACTGTATCCGTGCTTTGCATGAATAAACTAATTCTGCGTATCAGTTTATGGACTCTTCTTGCTGCATTTTTGGGTGGCGCGTGGGTTTACGGCTTCGTTGCTCAACACATGAACGACCCCGTCAATTTGACGGCGTCAAATCAAGAGCGAGTGGTGTGGACCATTCCCAAGGGAAGTAACTTACGTCAAGTGAATAGGCTGTTGTCCGTTGAAGAAATTATTTTCAATCCTAAAGTGATGTCCGCTTACGCCACTCTCTTTTCTCAAACAGAGATACAGGCGGGAGATTATTGGATAACCGAGGAGGATACCGCTAAGTCTCTATTGTTAAAATTTAATAGCGGTGACGTGGTTCGTAGAAGCATTACCTTTCCCGAAGGGTGGTCGTTTAAGCAATGGTTGTCTCACCTATCGAGTATCGACCAGTTTCAGTTCAGTGATAGCGACGAGTCGGACCAGTTACTGAAAATGGCTGGTATGGAAGTGGCTAATCCAGAGGGTTGGTTGTTCCCNGATACATACAGTTATACGTCCACTGATACTGTGGTTGATATACTAAAACAGGCTCATCTTAAAATGCAGAGCACCCTGTCTACAGAATGGAAAACACGTCAGCCAAACCTTCCTTATGATACACCCTATGAAGCCTTAATCATGGCGTCAATTGTTGAGAAAGAAACCGGTTTAGTCGGTGAGCGGGGTCAAATAGCGGGCGTTTTTGTTCGCCGGCTTCGGGAGGGTATGCGACTGCAGACCGATCCAACTGTAATTTATGGGATGGGCGATGAATATCGTGGCAATATNAGGCGGAGTGACCTGAAGGCTCTGTCACCCTACAACACCTACAGGGTGAATGGATTGCCACCCACTCCGATCGCTATGCCAAGTGCGGGTGCAATTCATGCCGCGCTTCACCCCGAGGAGGGTTCTAGCCTATACTTCGTAGCCAGAGGTGATGGCGGACACTATTTCTCAGATACCCTCGAAGAGCATAACAAAGCGGTACAAAAGTACCAAATTGACTATCGGAAGAAAGAATATCACTCTTCACCCCAATAATTTGAGTAAAAGTAGGTAATAAATGCACGGTAAATTCATTACTATTGAGGGCACCGAGGGGGTTGGTAAAACGACCAATATTGAGTTTATCCAAGCTTGGCTGAATAGCCATCAGCTCGATTTTATAGCCACCCGAGAGCCCGGTGGAACGCCCCTTGCAGAGCAAATTCGAGAGCTGCTGTTAATGCCTCGCGATGAAAAGGTCTGTCCCTCTGCTGAGTTACTATTAATGTTCGCTGGACGAGCTCAGCATTTGGATCAAGTAATACTTCCAGCCGTCCAATCGGGTCGCTGGGTTCTATGTGATCGATTTACTGACGCAACATATGCGTATCAAGGTTATGGACGTGGTATGGATAATGGATTAATTGCCCAGCTTGAACAATTAGTCCAGGCTGACTTGAGGCCAGATTTGACCTTGATTCTAGATATTCCAGTTGAGATTGGTCTTAAGAGAGCAAGCCAGCGCAGCACCCCAGATCGTTTTGAGCGGGAGCAAACAGAATTCTTTGAGCGAGTGCGTCAGGGTTACCTGAGCATAGCGACAGGAAGTCCTGAACGCTGTGTTGTCATTGATGCATCGCAACCTCTTGAAGATGTTCAACGGGATATTACCGGAGCATTAAATGATTTCTTAGCTCAGGAGCTGCGCTAGAATGGAAGACATTAATTCGGGTCTTGTATTACCGCTGCCTTGGCATGAGGCTGTATGGGCTGATTTAAACAAGGCAATAGAGCAGGATAGGATGCCACATGCTTTACTTATCGGTGGCCCTAGCGGGATTGGTAAACAGCGGCTCGCTAAAGCGTTGGCACAACGTTTACTTTGTTCAGCGGAACTGAACAACTACGCCTGCGGAGCGTGTAAGAGTTGCCAGCTTCTCAGCGCCGGATTTCACCCCGATTTGTCAGTCTTAGAGCCGGCCGAGGAAGGCAAGGATATTATCATTGGTGACGTTCGAAAATTGTGTAGCACCTTGGATAAGACTGCTCAACAGGGCGGTTGGAAGGTCGCTGTTATTATCCCAGGTGAAGCCATGAATATAAGTGCTTCAAATGCATTATTAAAAAGTCTCGAAGAGCCTCAGGGGAAAACGCTCCTTGTTTTGGTGTCCCATAGGCCGAGCTTACTCTCAGCGACCATTAGAAGCCGCTGCCAGAAGATCTCGCTGCTTACCCCGGGTCTGGATACCGCTCGACAATGGTTGGGCGACGTTTCTGGGCAAGATTCAAATATTGATAAAGCGCTTGAGGTTGCTGCCGGCCGTCCTCTTTTGGCGTTAGAGTATATTCAGAGTGGAACACTTCAGGATCAACAGTCTTTTCAGAGTGTGATAGAGGCTGTTCGATGNAGAGAGCTTTCTTTCGTTGACGCTGCTCAGCAGTGCAGTAAACTCAACCCTGCTATTGCGCTTGAGTGGTTCATGACTTATTTGCATCTCGCTGTCACGCAGGATGCGGGTGTTCAGTCGAACCAAAATGTTTATTTATTTCTTGATCGGCTCAATCATATGCATCAAATGATTGTCTCTGGTAGCACGGTTAATCAACAGCTTCTTTGGGAAGAACTATTGATGGGTTGGGGTCAAGTTTTTTCAAAACGATAGGGCGTGGTCTAAGCCGTTTGATAGTGTTCATTCAGGTAAATAGTCAGTATGTTAGTAGATTCTCATTGCCATCTCGATCAGTTAGATTTGAGTGCTCGGGACGGTGGCCTTGATGGCGTTATAGCGGATGCTCTGGCCAAAGGCGTCCAACAAATACTCAGTGTTGCGGTGGATCTTAACTCGTCGAAAACATTGCCAGAATTGATGGGTAACTACGCCAATGTATACACATCAGTCGGCGTTCACCCATTGCACAAGGATTCTAGTTCTGTCGCGTCGGTAGAGGAGCTAGTTGCCTTGGCGGGCATGCCTGGCGTTGTGGCCATTGGCGAGACAGGGCTAGACAACTTCTACAGTGCTAATACTATTGAATGGCAACGGCAAAGTTTCATTAATCACCTGAAGGCTAGCCAGCAGTGTGGCAAACCGCTAATTATTCACACTCGAGATGCGGTTGATGAAACCATCGCCTTACTCAGAGAATATCGCTCCCCAGCCGCTGGGGTAATGCACTGCTTTACTGAATCTTTGGACATGGCTAAAGCAGCGCTCGATCTTGGGTTCTATATTTCTTTTTCAGGAATTATCACTTTTAAAAGCGCAGTGGATTTGCGCGCGGTAGCGGCTGAGATTCCTGCAGAAAGGATTTTGGTGGAAACGGATTCGCCCTGGTTGGCACCAGTTCCGCATCGAGGTCTGAAAAATGAACCACAATATGTCGTTGAGGTGGCCCAGTGTCTGGCCGAAATTCGCGGTATTGACGTAGACGAATTAGCGAAAATAACCACGCAAAATTTTCAGCGACTGTTTAAACTACCCGCTGTTTGAAGCCGATAAATAGATTAAGAGTATTTTATGATTAACACAGATCAGCAGTCGCCCTCACAGTTTATTATAAGAACGTTTCCAGTGGGGCCATTACAGTGTAATTGTTCAATTATTGGCGATAGGCTATCTTCAAAAGCCTTGGTAGTCGATCCTGGTGGCGATGCAGAGCAAATTCTGGGATTAATCAATGAGCTTAATCTAACGGTAGTGGCCATTATTCACACCCATGCGCATTTAGATCATATTCTAGCGTCTGGTATTATCAAAGAGGCTACCGGCGCACCTATCTACCTCCATGAGAGTGATAAGTTTCTTTGGGATATGGTTGGAGAACAGTGTGCAATGTTTGGAGTTCCTGCAATTACACTACCTGAGCCTGATGATTTTATTAAGGATGATCAGGCTCTAAACTGCTGTGGGGGCGTTGCTATACATACACCGGGTCATACTCCAGGTTCCGTGAGCTTCTGGTTTGAGGAATATAAAACACTGATCGCTGGCGATACCCTTTTTCAAGGTAGTATTGGCCGTACCGATTTACCCGGCGGCAACTTCGATCAAATTGTCACCTCGATAAAGGAGCGTATCTATTGCCTAGATGATCAGGCGCTGGTGGTGACAGGGCATGGGCCCAACACTGTGATTGGTAGTGAAAAGCTTAGTAATGGCTTCGTTCGTGGGTAAAAAAAAACGTATTAACTTTACTGTTAAGGAAAAAAAATGAAACATCAATTAGTGACCATGCTGGAACTGCAAAACAACATGAATACCAAGGTACATTCGAACTGGAAAGAGCAGGAGTTCGAGTGGTACCGAGCAATATGGGTTGAGTGCGCCGAGCTTCTAGATCATTACGGCTGGAAATGGTGGAAAAAACAAACGCCTGATGTCGATCAAATCGCGCTTGAGCTAGTGGATATTTGGCACTTTGGTTTGAGTTTGATGTTGCTCACGGGAGATTCTTCTGACGATATTATCCAAAGGGTCGAAACCGCTTTTGCAGAACCAGAATCCGGCGGTGACTTCGCCGCCGATTTAGAGGACTTTACTGAGCATACACTAGCAACAAAGGACTTTGATCTTGTTGGCTTCGCCCGTTTAATGGTCGGTATTAAAATGGACTTTGAGACACTCTATGTAGGTTATGTTGGTAAAAATGTACTCAATTTCTTTCGCCAAGATAATGGCTACAAAGATGGAAGCTATCAAAAGCAGTGGGCTGGCGTGGAAGACAACGAACATCTTGTTGATATTGTCGCCGATCTAGACACATCGTCGGCGAGTTTTGCGGATGATCTATACACAAAAATGAATGATCGCTACTGCGAGCTTTGCAAGTAGTCTGTACGAATATTCTGTTGATCAATAGTATCCATAATGACGTCGAGTAATGCATTTTTTTTCGCCCTCCGTATAATGTCGGGCGATTAACCAACCAACAAACACATTGGAGACAAACTGTGACTTCACCCGTTCGCGTTACTGTAACTGGAGCAGCAGGCCAGATTAGTTATTCCTTATTGTTCCGCATCGCCGCTGGCGAAATGCTTGGACCTAACCAACCTGTTATTTTACAGATGTTGGAAATTACCCCGGCGCTAGAGGCGCTAAAAGGCGTCGCGATGGAACTAGAAGACTGCGCTTTTCCATTGTTAGCGGGCATGGTTTGTACTGATGATGCGAGTGTTGCGTTTAAAGATTCCGAATACGCCTTGTTAGTAGGGGCACGTCCCCGTGGTCCCGGGATGGAGCGTAAAGATCTTCTAGAAGCAAACGCTGCAATCTTCTCTGCTCAGGGAAAGGCATTAAATGATAATGCGTCTAAGGCCATTAAGGTACTGGTTGTCGGTAATCCTGCAAATACCAACGCGTTGATTACTCAACGTAACTCGCCTGATATCGATCCTCGACAATTTACTGCAATGACACGGTTAGACCATAATCGAGCGATGAGTCAAATTGCCAATAAAACGCGCACTACCATCAGTGATGTCACTCATATGACCATTTGGGGTAATCACTCAGCGACTCAGTACCCTGATCTTCATGAGACTAAGGTAGCCGGTAAACCTGCTATGGATATGGTCGACCAAGATTGGTATGAGAGCAAGTTCATTCCGACCGTTCAACAGCGCGGGGCAGCGATCATCAGTGCTCGCGGTGCTTCAAGTGCTGCCTCGGCGGCGAATGCTGCAATCGCGCACATGCGCACCTGGGCTCTGGGAAGTGCAGAGGGTGACTGGGTTAGTATGGGCGTTTACAGCGACGGCAGTTATGGCATTGCAGAAGGGCTGATTTACTCATTCCCCTGTGTCTGTAAAGATGGTGACTGGACAATTGTTCAGGGTCTGGACATTAATCAATTCTCTCGTGAAAAAATGTCTGCCAGCGAGCAGGAGTTGGCCGAAGAGCGAGATGCGGTTCAACATTTATTGCCCTAGTTTTTGGTTGCAGCAGTGTAAAATTAATGCCATCGAGGTACCCCTCGGTGGCGTTTGTTTGACGAAGGGGCGATTGATGCGATGAATTGCCTGTTACTCATGGTTTTTGTAACATTAACTGCTGGAAATTTGATACGATCGCGTTTAGTCGAAAAGCATAAAAAGGTATCTGTGTGGCATTTTTAAGTGTTGGCGAGCAAGCCCCTAATTTTTCATTAGCTAACCAACGTGGTGAGCTAGTAACGCTAGATCAGTTCAAGGGCGACAAGAACGTTGTTGTCTACTTTTATCCGAAAGCGATGACTCCCGGCTGTACCGTTCAGGCATGTGGTATCCGTGATACCAATGCCGAGTTTATGGCGCTAGATACAGTGGTAATCGGGGTTAGTCCTGACTCAGTGGATAGACTGGTCAAGTTTGAAGACAAGCAAGAGCTTAATTTTACGCTGTTATCGGATGAGGATCATAGCGTCATCGATAGCTTTGGTGCCTGGGATCTGAAGAAATTTATGGGTCGCGAATTCATGGGTGTTCTAAGATCGACCTTTATCATCGACAAGCAGGGAGCAATCGTTCATGTGATGGCCAAGGTAAAAACAAAAAGTCATCATGAAGATACTTTGCAGTGGGTCCGAGAGAACATTATCTGAAATATGTCTAAACAATAGTGCGTATCAATCAAATTAACTTAATTTATTAAAGGAAAAATCGAAAATGTTTTTTGTCTCTAATGCTTATGCCCAGTCAGCCGGTGCAGCTGAACCAAATCCTATGGTTACCATTGCAATGTTCGTTGGTCTGTTTGCGTTCATGTATTTTTTAATTATTCGCCCGCAGCGTAAGCGACAAAAAGAGCATACGGATCTGGTGACCGCATTGGGTAAAGGCGATGAAGTGGTCATGACCAGTGGTATGTTAGGAAAAATCACCAAGTTAGAAGGCGATTATGTTGTTTTAGAAGTTAACAATAACCTAACACTTAAATTTCAAAAAGTTGCTGTGCATGCGGTGCTACCCAAGGGTACCATCAAGGCAATCTAAGCGCTCTCTCAATAACCGTTTGTCGACATGAGTACTAGCGATGCGCCCTAATCATGGTTGATTATCCCGGCAGGCTATCACTGGCTTGTGTACCGACGCCGTTCCACTGTTTAGATCGGCTTTCAGCTCGGATTGGCGGCCCTCGAATTTGGATTAAACGTGATGATTTAACAGGTTGCTTAACCTCGGGCAACAAGGTTCGCAAGCTCGAGTTTATTCTTGCTCAGGCGCTCGCTGACGGCTTTGACGCGCTTATAACAGCGGGTGGTACTCAGTCAAATCACTGCAGGGCGGTTGCAGTCCTCGGGGCTCAGCTGGGCCTCAAAGTTCATCTGATACTGCGAGTCGACTCCGACACTCATCCAAGCGGCAATTTACTGTTGGACATGCTAGCCGGTGCAACTATCAACCATTACAGCGCTGAGCAATTTTCGGATCTCAGTGCTTTATATGCGCACTGGAGTGACCATTACAGTGCGGAGGGATATAAGCCAAAAATCATTCCCGTCGGCGGCAGTAATGCCACTGGTTTGTGGGGATATATAGCGGCGATTGAAGAGTTAAAAAATGATTTTGACCGTGCTGAGATCAATCCAACAACGATTATTCACGCCACTGGTTCTGGTGGCACACAAGCGGGTCTAATCGCCGGACTAAAACTGCATAAACTTGAAGTAAGTGTCCATGGTTATGCGGTATGCGATGACGCAGCCTACTTTCACAACAAAATTCATACTGACTTGACCGCTTGGAAGCACGAATATTCAGTGAATATTGATATTGATCAGCTACCGATAATAACTAACGATAAACACCTTGGCTTGGCGTATGGTCGCGCTGGGCCTGAGGTTTTTCAAACCATTAAAATGGTTGCCGCGGAAGAGGGAGTCNTGCTTGACCCGATCTACTCAGGCAAGGCGTTTCATGGCATGCTAGAAGAAATAAAGTTGGGACGCTATGATCAAGAAAAAGATATTGTTTTCGTCCATACCGGCGGTATTTTTGGGCTTTTAGCGCAGCAAGATCAATTACAATTTTAAATAAAGAGGCAGTTATGTTTGAACAGGTAGTCGACCAAGTCAATAATTTCGTTTGGGGTCCAGTGATGCTGACATTGCTGCTGGGCACGGGAATTTTTCTTACCATCGGCCTAAAAGGTATGACTATTAGTCATATTCCCTACGCCTTTCGCCAGTTGTTTAGGGGCCGTGCAGGCAGTGGTGAGGGTGAAATCACACCGTTCAATGCACTAATGACTTCGCTGTCGTCTACCATAGGTATGGGTAATATTGCGGGGGTTGCCACCGCCATAGGTCTCGGAGGGCCCGGCGCTCTTTTTTGGATGTGGTGTGCGGCCTTTGTCGGCATGGCAACGAAATACGCCGAAGCCGTTTTGGCTGTTAACTTTCGAGAAACTGATGAATCGGGGCGTAAAGTCGGCGGCCCTATGTACTATATTAAGAACGGGTTGGGAGATAACTGGAAGTGGCTTGCTATGGCCTTTGCCTTATTTGGCTCCCTGGCTGGTTTTGGCTTGGCTAACACGGTTCAATCCAATGCCGTGTCGCAGGTATTAGAAACTAACTTTAACGTACCCACCGTCGTTAGCGGGCTAGTGATGGCAGTGCTGGTGGGTGTGGTTCTGTTGGGTGGCATCAAACGTATCGCTACGGTTGCGGGAAAGCTCGTTCCCTTTATGGCTCTTCTTTATATAGCAGCGACATTGATCATTTTGGTAACACATGCGTCCCAAATTCCTGACGCAGTAGTTTTGGTGATTGATAGTGCGTTTAATGGCGCCGCTGCGTCTGGTGGATTCGCCGGAGCAACGATTATGTTGGCGTTGCGCATGGGCATCGCGCGGGGTATTTTTTCTAACGAAGCCGGGTTGGGTTCCGCGCCGATAGCGCATGCGGCTGCCGAGACAAATAGTCCTGTACGGCAGGGCACTATCGCAATGTTGGGTACCTTTATAGACACCCTAATCATTTGTACCATGACAGGATTGGTATTAATTGTAACTGGCGTTTGGAATGGGGAGCCTCAAGGCGCCGCCATGACTCTAGCNGCATTTACTGGGGCGCTGCCTTTTGGCGACCTGGTACTATCTCTTTGTGTCGCCTTGTTTGCCTTTACAACTATGTTAGGTTGGAGTTACTACGGAGAGCGATGTGCTGAGTTTCTCCTCGGACCGAAGATAATCCTGCCATTTCGGGTATTGTGGGTCATTGGTATCTTTGTTGGTACCCAAATGAGCCTCGATCTGGTTTGGAAAATGACCGATGCATTGAACGGATTGATGGCAATTCCAAACCTTATTGCGTTGATTCTGTTAGCGCCAATTGTGTTTAGGTTAACCAGAGAGTACTTTGAGAAAGAGCAAGCAATGGAAACCTTGGCGGGCGATTAGCGATTATGAATATGGGAAAAAAATCAAAATTAGTAATAGCGATCTCATCAACAGCGCTTTTTGATATGGCTGAAAGTCACCATGTCTATGAGCAACAGGGTGTCGACGCATACGCTGAATACCAGCGACAGCGTGAGGATGAAGTCTTGTCGCCAGGCGAAGCGTTTCCTCTTGCCCAAAAGTTACTGCGCATCAATGACAAACTGGAAGGCGAGCCCAGAGTTGAAATAATCCTATTGTCACGAAACTCTGCTGACACCGGACTGCGCGTTTTTAACTCGATTGCGCATCATGACTTAGCCATTTCGCGTGCTGCTTTCTCTGGCGGAGAGTCTCCGTATCGATATGTTTCGGCGTTTGGCTGTGACTTGTTTTTGTCAACCAATGCAGATGATGTGCGAAGCGCATTAGACAATGGCGTTGCCGCTGCCACCTTGTTACCATCCCGGGGAGGGCCCAGCGATACTGATGAGTTACGGTTTGCGTTCGATGGAGATGCAGTTCTTTTTTCAGATGCTTCAGAGCGAATTTTCAAAGAACGAGGTTTACAAGCATTCACTGATAACGAGCGAGCAGCAGCACATACGCCATTGGATGCGGGGCCATTTAAAAACTTCTTGCAGGCATTACAGTCGCTTCAATCAGAGTTTAGCCAAGATGATTGTCCAATTCGTACTGCTCTGGTTACAGCCCGATCGGCTCCGTCCCATGAACGAGTGGTTCGTACTCTTCGCGACTGGAATATACGCATCGATGAAAGCCTATTTTTAGGGGGCTTGAGTAAGGGCGACTTCCTGAAATCGTTTGGTGCTGACGTATTCTTTGATGATCAGCAGGCTCATTGTTCTTCAGCTCGTGAATATGTAGCAACCGGCCATGTTCCGCACGGCGTTGCCAATGAGTGAGTATGGCGTTTCAGGAATNGCACCGCATGGCTAATTTACTTCGTTCTAATAAGTATCAGNCTCTCAGCGATAAAAAAATATTAAAGCTGTTTAATGACAATCCAAAGGGCGAAGCTAAGTACTTTTTGCAAATTGAAATAGATGCTCGCGGTTTAGAGGAGATGGCTTCACTGCGGTTGCAAAATATCAAAAAAAAGCGGACCCATTCGCTTTGGTATTATGTGTTCTATGCCATCATGTTGGGATTTATTGTGTCTAGATTTGCGGGTCAGTTGTTTTAGAGTTTCAAATATTATCTGTTTTCTTGACTCGCTCGATTGCCCAGAAGGTATTCGTTATTCTTAAATCCTCACATTTTCTTATCATCCATAACTTTTGGGTATATACTGCAAGAACGACATGGATTGAATAGTTTGGGTGATTTAAATGAAGCTCCAACAACTGCGTTATATATGGGAAGTCGCTAATCATGACTTAAACGTATCAGCAACGGCTTTAAGTTTGTATACGTCCCAACCCGGGATAAGTAAACAGATTCGTCTACTTGAGGATGAGTTGGGGGTAGAGATTTTCTCTCGCAGTGGCAAGCATCTTACAAAAGTGACAGCAGCTGGTGAACAAATTTTAGAGATTGCTGGGGACGTGCTTCAGCAAGTCGACTCAATAAAACAATTATCGCACGACTATAGAAGCCCTCATTTTGGTACGCTATCTATCGCCACTACGCATACCCAAGCTCGGTATATACTGCCTAATATCATTAAAGACTTTATTGCCAAATATCCTGATGTGTCGTTGAATATGGTTCAGGGATCCCCGTCTCATATATCCGAGGAAGCCACCGGTGGTGCAGTAGACTTTGCAATCGCCTATGAAGATTTGGAGATGTTTGGTACTCTCGCGATGATGCCTTGCTACCATTGGAATCGATTTATTTTGGTGCCCAAAGGGCATCCGTTAGTAGATATCGAGAAAATAACGTTAGAGGATGTGGTTCAGCATGCCATTGTCACCTATCCCTTCGGTCATGAAGGCCGCTCAAAGCGTAGCAAAGCCTTTCGTGGAAAAGACTTGACACCCAAAATTGTCTTTACAGCGACTGATGCTGAGGTAATTAAGACCTATGTGCGTTTAGGTCTTGGGGTAGGTATTGTTGCTCATATGGCGTATGACCAAGAGGAGGACTCTGATCTGGTTGCTATTGAGGCTTCGCATCTTTTTGAGGCGAGCGTCACCAGTATTGGAGTGCGCAGAGGGACCTACTTACGCGGCTATATGTATGACTTTATAGAAGCCTTTGCACCTCACCTCACTCGTCAAGTGATCCAGGATGTAATGATGCTGACCACACGTGAATCTCAGATCGCCTATTTTGCCGAATTAGCTGTGCCTAGTTATGTAAATAATTCTGCCTAGAGGCCTCCCTCATTGCACCTGAATTGTATTTTCAGTAGAGTGCCTCACTCTTTTCAAATAGGACTATTTTGTGGAAATTGCATGCTTGGACCTAGAAGGGGTCTTGATACCTGAGATTTGGATCGCATTTGCCGAAAAAACTGGCATAGAAGCGTTTAAAAAAACGACTAGAGACGAACCCAACTACGATGTTCTGATGAATTATCGCTTAGGCCTGTTACGCGAAAACAATTTAGGCATTAAGGAAATTCAAGCTGTGATAGCCACTCTTCAGCCTCTTGATGGGGCGATTGAATTCGTTGATTGGCTGAGAGAGCGGTTTCAAGTAGTTATCTTATCTGACACATTTTATGAATTTGCTAGCCCCCTAATGAAACCACTGGGTTATCCCACATTACTCTGCCACAAACTTGAGTGTGCTGAGGATGGCAGCGTTCTGAATTATCGCTTGCGCCAAACTGATCCCAAGCGGCAGTCTATTGTTGCTTTAAAAAGCCTTTATTATAGAACTATTGCCGCCGGTGACTCGTATAACGACACATCAATGTTAGCCGAGGCTGACGTAGGAATCTTATTTCATGCACCGGACAACGTGGTGAACGAGTTTCCTCAGTTCCCATCGGTTAATACCTACGGAGATCTGAAATTAGAGTTTGTTAAGGCAAGCGACAGAAATATTGTGATTTAGCAAACTGTGCTAACAGAGCACACCTCTGGTAGACTCTCAGTAGAGGAGTGGAAAAATTTGACACAGGGAAATATATCTAGCTCAAACCGCATTCGTGAAAAAAAGAAGGTTTTTTTGGCGCGCGAAGAAAAGATCGTCCGCGCTGCCTTGGAATTGTTAATTGGTGAAAATATTGATCGGGTGACAGTCTCAAAAATTGCCAGTAAAGCAGGAATAGGCAAGGGGACTGTTTATAAGCATTTTCTGACTAAAAATGAGATTTTGGTAAGGATCATGTTGGATTATGAACGTCGAATCGCGCGACGTTTGTCCGAGGCACTTAAGGAAGCGGAGAGCGGCGATCCAGGCGCTGTATCTAAAGCTTACTTTGACTCTCGTCTAGAGCGTCCGGAATTAGATCGGTTAGTGCAAAAGCTCGAAGACAGATTGGTCGACGCTGATGATATCAAGCCGCAACTTGCCGAGTTTTCACGTATTCGTCGGTCTCACGAGGACGCTCTGGGTAGCATGATTACCAAGCTCATCGGCGAGGGGATCCTGGAAGATGTACCACCACACTACCATTATCTATCATGTTGGGCGCTGGCCCAAGGCGCCGTCGAACTCTGCTTTAATAAGAGTTGGGGTGATCGAGAGGACACTCCAGAACTAATGGGCTTCATTTCAAGCATTGGTGTGACTATGGGCAATCGAGGCCAGTACCATCAGGCCGGAGATTCAACGCCTAAACTCACGAAATAATGATTGCTGAAGACCTCGACAAACTATTCTCCGATGTTCTCTCTCAGCAGGATCAATCACGTCAGTCATTACCCCCGGTACACAGATGGAATCCAGAGCTATCGGGCGACATGGACCTGGTTATTGATCGCGAGGGACGTTGGATTCACGAAGGTGGGGAAATAAAGCGCACGTCTTTAGTAAAACTCTTTGCGAGTATTCTCAAATATGAAGAGGGTGAACACTTCTTAGTCAGCCCGGTGGAAAAGTGGCGAATTAAGGTTGTTGTTGCACCCTTTTTTATTACCTCATTTGATATGAATACCCGACGTGGAGAACAAGCGATTACTTGCATTACTTCCACTGGGGATAATGTGGTGATTGGGAAAGATCATCCACTTTGGGTCGATTACAATACTTCAACCGGAGAACCAATGCCGTTGGTGATGATTCGCGATGGATTAACAGGACTATTAAGCAGAAACGTCTACTACCAATTAGTTAGCTTGGCTGATGCAAAGCATGCGGTTAAAGGTAAACAATTATATGTGTCTAGTATGGGCCAGCAGTTTCTATTGGGTGACGCTGCCTAGTCTTTCTGTCAAAAAAAGCATGAGAACATCTCCCTTTTTTTGTAGTTTGCAATCACATATTCGGGTAATTTGGCCCACCAGCGCCCTCTGGAACGATCCAGTTAATATTTTGGCTGGGCTCTTTAATGTCGCAGGTTTTACAGTGCACACAGTTCTGCGCATTAATTTGAAAGCGGTTGCTACCATCTTCATTTTCAACAACTTCATAAACGCCGGCAGGGCAGTAGCGCTGTGCTGGTTCATCGAACATGGCCAAATTATAAGCAATAGGAAGGTCGGCATCCTTTAACGTAAGATGACAAGGCTGGTCTTCTTCATGGTTAGTGTTGGACATGAATACAGAGGATGCTTTGTCGAAACTAATGACGTTGTCGGGTTTGGCATAATTAATTTTCTTGCAGTCTGCCGCTGGTTTCATTGCCTCGTGGTCTGGCAGTGTGTCGCGCAGAGTGAAGGGTATTTTTCCACCAAAGATATTTTGCTCTATCCACACAAAGGCAGAGCCTATAAGCATTGGGAACGTATGCATCCATCCTGAGAAGTTACGTGACTTATAAAGTTCCTCATACAGCCAAGACGCCTTAAAGTTCGTGTCATAATCAGTTAGGTCTGTAGGTGCTCCAGCGCCTAATTTCATTGCCTCTACAATAGTCTCCGCAGCGATCATACCGCTTTTCATGGCGGTATGATTACCTTTTATTTTAACCGAATTCAGTGTTCCGGCATCGCATCCGATAAGCAGGCCACCAGGAAAATTCATCTTAGGTAACGAATTAAGACCCCCTTTTATGATTGCTCTGGCACCATAAGTGAGCCTCGAACCACCTTTTAAATACTTGAGAGTCTCAGGATGATGCTTCCAGCGCTGAAACTCTTCAAAGGGGCTCATATATGGATTGCTATAGTTCAAATCAGCAATCAAGCCAATGTAGACTTGATTTTTTTCGGCGTGATATAAGAATGCACCGCCGCCACTACTAGACTCATTAAGCGGCCAGCCGAGACCATGCACAACCAATCCTTCTTGGTGTTGCTCCGCAGGTATCTCCCAAATTTCTTTGATCCCCAAACCATAATGCTGTGGATCACTGTCCTTGTCCAAATGAAAATGTCCAATCAGCTGTTTTCCAAGGTGGCCTCGGCATCCTTCAGAAAAGAGAGTGTACTTTGCATGTAGCTCCATGCCTTGGGCATAGCTAGCTTTCTGCTCCCCGTCATGGCCAATCCCCATATCTCCGGTGGCGATACCTTTCACTGAACCATCTTCATTGAACACAACTTCCGACGCCGCAAATCCAGGATAAACATCTACCTCAAGCATCTCAGCTTGCTCAGCAAGCCAGCGGCATACTGTGCCCATAGAAACGATATAGTTACCGTTGTTATGGGTGGGTTTAGGAATCATGAAGTTGGGCAGCTTAATGGCACTTTTAGCACCGGTATACAAAAAGAAATTATCTTTGGTGACTGCAGTATGAAGTGGTGCTCCTCGCTCTTTCCAGTCTGGGAAGAGTTCGTCCAGCGCCCTGGGCTCAAAAACCGCACCGGACAGAATATGAGCGCCCACTTCAGACCCTTTCTCAACCACACAAACTGTGATATCTGAGTTTAATTGCTTGAGCCGAATTGCAGCTGAAAGCCCAGATGGACCTGCACCAACGATGACGACATCATATTCCATTGATTCTCTTTCCAAACCATGACTCCAGATTTATATTCGAACGTAACCCGTCTTTTCGCGAGTCTAGCATACTGACCAAAGTATATTGAACATAAATGAGCCTAATTCATAGAGATTATAAGGAGTTAAAGCTGACCCATGGGTCGAAAGAGAGTGACTTCTGAGTTGATTTTTTTGCCCAGTTTGGGCACTATGACGCCTGAAAATTCTTGGTTTTAGCAGTCAGCCGCCGCTAAAGCCCCAACACTGTTTACTGATTAAAAAGGATGACCATGAAAGTTCTGGTAGCCGTAAAACGCGTTGTAGATTACAACGTTAAAGTGAGACCCAAAGCAGACGGTAGTGGCGTTGATTTAGCGAATGTAAAAATGTCGATTAATCCGTTCTGTGAGATAGCCGTGGAAGAGGCTGTGCGCTTAAAAGAAAAAGCGGTGGCGACAGAGATAGTCGCTGTCACCATTGGTGCTCAGCAGTCGCAAGAGCAATTGCGCACTGCGCTAGCACTCGGCGCGGACAGAGCTATTCTGGTCGCAACTGATGAAACCTTAGAGCCACTTTCAATTGCAAAATGCTTAAAGGCCGTTTGTGATTCAGAGTCGCCAGATATTGTTTTAATGGGTAAGCAGGCCATTGATGGCGACAACAATCAAACAGGCCAGATGCTGGCTGCACTTATGGGTGTTGGCCAGGCGACATTTGCTTCTGAAATTGTAATCGATGGCACTAACGCCAGTGTGACTCGCGAAGTTGATGGTGGCTTGCAGACACTCACGCTTCCATTACCCGCGATTGTCACCGCTGATTTACGATTGAATGAGCCACGCTACGCATCACTTCCTAACATTATGAAAGCAAAAAAGAAGCCGCTAGATACGACCACTCCAGAGGATCTCGGCGTTGATGTTACGCCAAGAATGACTCAACTTGGGGTTGAGCTTCCCGCAGAGCGGCAGGCAGGCATCAAAGTTGATGATGTTGCGCAATTAGTTGATAAATTGAAAAATGAAGCGAAGGTGATCTCATGAGTATTTTAATTGTTGCTGAACACGACAATAGCACTTTAAACGTTGCTACCCTAAATTCGGTAACCGCCGCTGGCGTTATTGGCGGTGATGTGCATATTTTGGTCGCAGGTCAAGGGTGCAGTGCAGTGGCTGATCAAGCTGCTCAGGTAGCGGGTGTGGCTAAAATTTTACTGGCCGATTCGTCCGCTTATGGGCACGCTCTCGCTGAGAATGTAGCACTACTTCTAGCAGAGATAGGCACTGGGTATAGCCATATTTTAGCAACCTCGACTAGCAATGCTAAAAACATAATGCCTCGCGCTGCGGCCCTACTGGACGTTCAAGCAATCTCTGATATCTCGGCAGTGATAGACGCCGATACGTTCAAGCGTCCTATCTATGCGGGCAATGTGATTGCCACGATTAAAAGCAGCGATGCAGTCAAAGTAATTCTTGTACGTGGAACAGCGTTTGACGCTTGTGCAGCAGAAGGCGGTTCAGCGTCTATTGAGACTGTGTCTGGCGAGCATGACGCCGGTAAATCGAGCTTTGTGAGCGAAGAAGTTGCTAAGTCAGACCGTCCGGAATTAACTGCAGCAGAGGTGGTTATCTCTGGTGGACGCGGTATGGGAAATGGTGAAAATTTTGCACTTCTTGACGGCATAGCTGACAAGTTGGGTGCTGCTATTGGGGCCTCACGGGCCGCAGTTGATGCCGGTTTTGTTCCTAACGATATGCAAGTAGGGCAGACGGGCAAAATAGTCGCGCCAGACCTCTATGTAGCCGTAGGCATTTCGGGTGCTATTCAACATTTGGCGGGTATGAAGGACAGTAAAGTTATTGTGGCGATCAACAAAGACGAAGAAGCACCAATCTTTTCGGTTGCTGATTATGGCTTGGTTGCTGATCTGTTCGATGCATTACCGGAGTTTGAATCAGCGCTTTAGCCATTGCTGAGATAAATCTGATGCAAAAAAAGGCCCTGGTGGGCCTTTTTAGTTTTACCCCCCACTTCTCTACCACCAGTTAGTCATTATTGGCGACTAACTCTACGTCATATATCTCTAGCCAATAATAAAAGCCCATACTGTCAACTTCGCTAATATCCTCGCCAATCATTGATTTAATGGGTTGTTCGCTGGAAACTATCGCTTCTACTGAGAGTGGTGAATCTTCAAATAGGGGAACCATAACAAGGAAGGCGAACAGACACCCGCAGGTAGTGGCTAATAGCCAATTAATAGTGTTTGGCTGTCTATTTGTCTGGCTGATGGCTGTCCTACGGGCTTGTGCTAATCGAAACAAATCTCTGCTGTGTGTATTTTGCTCAATATGCTCTAAGTCATCTTGGTAGGTCGCTTGGTCAATTTTATTGATCATAATATTCTCCTAATATGTCGCGTAGCCGCGCCATAGCCCTTGAGTAATGTGTTTTTACGCTCCCCTGAGTGCAACCCATTGCCATTGCTGTCTCTTGGGTGGTGAGTCCCTCCCAGCAGCGCAACATAAAAGCTTGTTGCTGNCGCAAGGGCAGCTTTTCGATCCCAGCAGTAAGCCGCTGTGCCTGTTGTCCACGCAATAGCATGTTGGCTGGCTCACTCGAGTTCGGGCTGATCCCCTCATTCAACTGAGTGTCCAAATAATCTTCAGACTCTTGACCACCTACTTTTTTCCACGGAAAAACCTTATCCCGTACCGCCTTTCGACGATAATAGTCGGTAATTGTGCTGTGCAAGATTCTATAAAAGAGGGGTTTCCAATCGGCGGGTGCCTTATTCGAGTATTTCTCAACTAATTTATACATTGTGTCTTGAACTAAATCGTGAGCATCTTCAATGTGACTGGTGCTAAGACGCGCCATATGAAAGGCGCGTTTTTCAATAAACTTTAGGAACTCCTCAAGCGTTTGGTACGCCAACGCGTCAGAGGCCTCGTCCCGCCTTTGGCTAATGGTCACCTGGTCACACTTATGTTGGTTAGCGCCGTTAGTATCCATCTATTACTTTGCCTCACGCAATAGATTGTCAAGATCAATGCGGTTCATAACATATTGCCACTCAGCATAGCCTTGCGCCTGCATGCGCAGTGCTAAAGGCCCATCGCCTCCGTAGTGATGATATCTGCGCCAGCGGTTAATAAAGGCATCGTCATTGGTAGGTCGCCCAAAAACGGTGTACAGTTTTTTGTATTGAGGTGAATTCCTCGGCGTAGCATACACCCCCATAGAGACAGTGGCGGTATTATAAAAGTCATCCCAAAACGCACTGGTATTTTTTGATTTACTCGCCAGCCTTTCGGCTATCGCGGCGTGGTCAGTGTTCACGGTGATTACGTTGCGCTGGCCCAGAGGCGACTCATTAGGCCTGAGGCCACCATGACTACTCGTTATTTCAGACTGATTTGAGGCAGGAGATGAGCTACTGTTTACAGAGACACTCAGTGCATTCACTGGTAAGGCCAGTACAATTAGCGATAAAAACATTACCATAAGCCTGTGCATAATCTGCTCCTGTTGTGTTCACCGCAAAGCGGCACAATCGGTTGACAGGCTTCTTTCTACCGCTGTTTAAAGCGCAAAATCAGCCCAAATAGGGCAGTGATCTGAGGGCTTTTCAAACCCGCGCGCCTCAAAATCAATGCCAGTACTAACCAAGTTTTCCATCAGCGTGTTCGACGCAAGTACAAGGTCAATACGTAACCCACGCTTTGGGTCTAACTCAAAGCCCCGGCTTCTATAATCAAACCAGCTAAAGGACGTATTATCGTCTTTATTCATGTGCCTAAACGTATCGACGAGCCCGCAGCCCATTAGCTGCTGCAGCCATTCGCGCTCTTCAGGCAAAAAACAGCAAATACCACGCTGTAACCAGCGCTTGGCGTTCTCAGGTTTAATACCTACATCTGCATCGGCTGCTGCAACGTTCATATCACCCATGACAATAACCTTATCATCGGCACTAAAGGTGTCACTCACATAGCGGACTAGATCTGCATAATACTTTTCTTTGGCCGGAAACTTAGTCTCATGCTTCCGGCTTTCACCCTGAGGAAAGTAGCCATTTATAACATGCAATACCTGGTCGTTAAAACGGTACTCGCCATGAATCATGCGTCGCTGTGCGTCTCCCTCATCCGTAGGAAACCCACGAGTAATTGCCGTTGCGTCAATTTTGCTTAACATGGCTACGCCGTAGTGGCCTTTTTGCCCAAAAAAGTCCACTTTGTAGCCCATTGCTGTGACTGCTTCTATGGGAAATTCCTCATCGCTAACCTTAATCTCCTGAAGGCCAATAACGTCAGGCTTATGCTGCGCCAGTACATGCTCGAGCTGGTGTAACCTAGCGCGAATACCGTTGACATTAAATGAAATTACCTTAATCGCTGCGCTCATAAGTTAGTCTCTTGTATCTTTTTCATCAACGCCAAGCGTCGGCTATTGGCTTGTGTCTGCAACTGTATCTGCTCGCTCAATACCTTGCCAGCTTCCAAAAGCATAGGGTCAGATTCAGCAATATCCTCGTCTTCCTCTTCGCCTTTGGCATCATCTAGCGCAAGGTCAGTGGCGGTGTCGCCGGTTTCCTGATTTGACTCTAAATCCTCTCCTGATTGGTCTGAAGCCTCCGAATCAGAGATTTCCTCGTCATCTTTATCACTGTCTTTCCATGCAGTGAGATCAGCATAGGGGTCTTGACCCTTGGCGACCAAGCGACGGTTTTCTAACGTGTAAAGCTGCATGTCCCAACGCTCACTCCGCGCTCGTCGGTCATTCATGTTCAGTGACAACGATTTTTGTGTTCCCCACGTATCACTTAATTCAATTTTTTCCACTAGACTCGCCAAATCAGGGTCAGCACTGCGACGTGCGAGATGCGACTTAGTCAGATGCGTAATGAAGGGACTCAACTGGTCTTGTGCTTGGTGAGGTACACGGTGAATGCGATCCCAGGGGAGGGCATTATCCTGTTCACTCTCACCGATTTTCTCAATATCATGCAGGGACGGAAAGGCAATATCAGGAATGACGCCGCGGTGTTGTGTACTGTCCCCAGATACACGATAGAACTTTGAAATGGTCATTTTAAGCTGACCTTCACTGAGCGCTGTTACATCTTGCACCGTACCCTTACCGAACGTCTGAGTGCCGACAATGAGCGCGCGGCCATAGTCTTGCAGAGCACCAGCAAAAATCTCGGACGCTGATGCACTGAGACGATTAATCATTACAATTAGAGGGCCGCTGTAGGCGGCACGCCGCGATGCACGATGATTACGATACACTTTTTGCTGAGCATCTCTTATTTGCACGACCGGGCCATAATCAATAAATAAATCGGTTAAAGCAGTTGCTTCATAAAGCGACCCGCCGCCGTTATTACGCAAATCTAAAACAATGCCATCAACCTTGGCGTCTGTAAGCTCTTCAACGAGGTTATAAACATCTCGTGTCGTACTTTTGTACTCTGGATCTCGCGCCCTATAGGCTTCAAAATCCATATAAAAAGCAGGAATATCAATCACTCCAAGTTTGTACTGCTGGCCATTCATATCTATGTCTAAAATCTTACTCTGAGCGGACTTGTCCTCAAGCTTGACCTTGTCTCTTACAATAGTGATGGTCTTGGTATTGCTGCTGTCACCCTTAGCCGAGATTAGCTCAAGCCGCACCTTCGTGTCTTTTTCTCCCCGAATAAGCTCAACTACCTCATCAATGCGCCAACCAATCACATCCACAATAGGGTCTTCAGCTTGGCCAACACCGATAATTTTGTCCTCAGCCCTAAGCACACCTTGCAAATCAGCTGGACCACCAGGTATAAGCCGGCTTACCTTGGTGTAATCATCTTCTGTGGTTAGCTCAGCGCCGATACCCGTAAGCGACAACGACATGTTGATCTTAAAGTTCTCATTAGTTCTGGGGCTAAAGTATGAGGTGTGCGGGTCATACAACGACCCCAGCGCGTTGGTATACAACTGAAATACATCTTGGCTATCACGCTGGTCAAACTGCTTCATTTGATTCTTATAGCGTTTAACCAGCAACTCTCGTGCTTCTTCTGGGTCTTTCTCATTCAGTAACAGGCGAATCATGGCATCGGTCATGCGCTTCATCCAAAACGCGTCAGCCGCCTCCGCTGACGCCAACCAATCTCTTTCATCACCATCCAGCATAATGGTGTCTTCGCCCTCAAAGTCGAACGTAAACTCGCTGTCTTCAAGTACAGTAATATTCGACTCAAGCCGCGCTATTGCGCGGTCGCGCAAGCGGTTAAACATAATAAAACCTGGTTTAATATTACCGCGCTTGGCTAAATCATCTAGCTTTAATCGCCATTGCTCAAACTCATTAATATCAGACTGCAGTAAGTAGTTTTTACCCGCATCGAGCATGCCAATGTATTCATCTAAATAGCGCTGTGATAGGGCATCATCAATTGGTTGGGTGCGGTAGTGCCGGCTGGCTAAGCGGTCTAGCACCTCTCGATATACTGAAGACTGACCATCTTGAGCTTCAATGGTAACATTAGCCTCAGCAGGCGGAATCCAAGCTGCGGCAGACAAAGATAAGATAGCAGCGGTAAAACGTGATAAGTGGTGGCGCATAAACGTTCCCTTAATAGTGGCCAAAGTTTACCAGAAGTTAGCAGAATGGATAGGCGACAACTGCTATTAAAGTCAGGATTTTTTGGATAAGTTCAACCTGGTTGATACGGAGGCGCAACGGTTACTAGATCTTGACACACCGCGGGGGATGCGAGCTACATCAATAGCGGCCAACAATATGTCAGCGAAAGCGCTAGTAAATCCTCTAAAAAAAGCCTCAGATAGGGCTTGAAGGGCTTAATCGGTAATTTTTAAAACAAAAAATATTATGCTGATTGACCAATAACGTACTAGAAGCAAAAGGATTAAGTCATTTAATCGAAGTAGGTTTGCATAGCAGTTAGAACGACAGATGGGTCAGAGCGACGCTGATAGTCTTTAGATAGGTCTAACCAAAGTACTGTCCCCGATTCATCTAAAAGAACCGTGGCAGGCACTGGCAGGGCGTCGGCTCCTCCAACGGGTGGCCCACTATGGAAGGCAGTATTTCGAAGCCCAAAAGCATCGGTGATCTCAAGATCTCGATCTGACAGCATGGTAGCCTGAAGTCCATGACGATATCTTTCGTCAGCTANCTCGTAGGGCAAATCAGTGCTAACAGTGATGACCTTTACGTTACGCTTATCGAACTCANCACGGAGTTCTTCAAGTCGGCGCAATTCGCCGACACAATAAGGTCACCAGTGAGCCCGAAAAAATTTAATAAGAACAAGATGTCCATTAAGGCTTTTAGAGTCAAATCTTCCTCCACTGTCATCAACCGCTCGGAACTGAGGAATAATATCTCCGACTTTGATAACACTCGCCATCTCTACTTTTTGCGGACTGATATAAATAGTAAAAGTTAAAAAGGAACTGACAATAATCGCTAATGTTGGAGGAACTCCACCTAGCAAGGTGGTGCCTTTGATCAGCGCGAAAACAGCTAGGGATGCAGAAACAACCCACGCTATGACAAAGCCTGAGCGGTCATTGGGCAATGCAACCTGGCTAGTTAAATAAAACCATAGCACGACTGTGAGCAAAGCCAGAATGAAAGCGGAAATTCCCAATTTAGTTCCAAGTAGCATGCCTAAAACCCATAATTAATTTAATGCAGTTTGTCCCTGAATCTNTCTTCACAGGCGTTTGTTACATCTATATTACGGTAAATTTGTAGGTAAAGCACCGCCGTTTNTGTGTATAGAAAATGCATTGGTCACAAAATAGTGTCACTGTGTCTAATGTTGTCNAAAAAAATCGCTATGATACGACTTTGGACTGAATCTAAAATGGGANTTTTAACGCGTCCTATATATTNTATGCCACATGTTACNTAACCGTATTTAGACATTACTATCAAGAGGAATTTATGCGCCATCTAGCTTTACTATTTATCGTTTGTTTTGTTATNACATCTTGTGCATCTCAATTGAGTACAGATATGACTGTTACTAAAGAGCCAGCCGTCGCTGAGCTGTCAGAATCTGCAAAGCTAAATGTATGGTTTGATAAAAAGTACGAAGCACAGTTAATGTCNAGTCCGCTTGCCTTAACTTTTCAGGGTCGTAAAGAGCGGTATGCCGAAATTGATGACATGAGTGAAGCTGCTCAACTCGAGCAGTTAAGGCGCAAGGGCGAGTCTGTTAAAGAGATGAAGGCTNTGTTTAGCTTCAGCGAGCTTACCGATGAGGCCAAGCTGTCTTACGACCTTTGGGAACACCAGTATGAGTCGATGCTGGCCGGTAAACCTTTTATGCGCAGTGGCTATGTTTTTCATCAAATGAATGGCACGCATTCGTTCTTTCCTACGTTAATGATGAATTACCATAGAGTCACCACTGAGCAAGACATGCAAGACTATGTGTCGCGTCTAAGCGCCATTGGTGAGGCAATGAATGAGCTTACAGGGCAAGCAAAGCTGGCTGCAGAGGAGGGCGTTCGGCCCCCACGATTTGCTTATGAGACGGTGATGAAAGAGTCACAGTCAATTATTTCGGGTATTCCGTTTGATGGCAGTGATAAAGATTCTANGCTGTGGGCCGATGCTAAGACCAAGACCGCCACATTGGTTGAGGCTGGAACAATAACGCAACAGCAAGGGGATGCAATATTAGATGCAGCACGCGCAGCCTTAGTTAATCATTTTGCGCCGGGTTANCAAAACCTAATTACCTTTATGAGCAATGATATAAGCAATACCAGCGAGACGGCAANGGGTGTNCACGCGNTGCCTGATGGTGCTGCCTATTATGAGTACCGGCTGAAAAGCATTACTACCACCAATATGACAGCAGAAGATATTCATCAGCTGGGTCTNAGTGAAGTCANGCGTATTCGCGGTGAAATGGAAGCCATTAAAGAGAGAGACGGCTTCACAGGNTCATTACAAGACTACTTTGCGATGATTAGAGACAGCAAAGATGATGAGAAATATTATTATGACAACACAGATGAAGGCCGCCAAGCCTACATAGACGATGCAACTGCGGCCATTGAAAACCTTAAAGCGGTGCTGCCAGATTTCTTTGGTATTTTGCCCAAAGCTGACTTAGTGGTTAAGCGTGTTGAGGCGTTTCGTGAGCAAGATGGGGCACCACAGCATTATTTTTCAGGCACTCCAGATGGCTCGCAGCCCGGCATTTATTATGCCCACTTGTCAGACATGAAGGCCATGCCTAAAAATGAGCTCGAGGTTATTGCTTATCATGAGGGGCTGCCAGGGCATCATATGCAAATCTCTATCGCGCAGGAACTTGAGGGCATTCCAAAGTTCCGAACCCAAGCAGGTAGTACTGCTTACAGTGAAGGATGGGCACTTTATACCGAAGCATTAGCCAAAGAAATGCCCAACACGTATGTGACCTTAGGCTCTGAGTTTGGGCGCTTGGGTAGTGAGATATGGCGAGCCATTCGACTAGTCGTAGATACCGGTATGCATCACAAAAAATGGTCACAACAAAAGGCGATAGACTTTTTTGCAGAAAACTCCCCAGCGCCCATGCAGACTATTGAGACCGAAATTCGTCGTTATCTTGTCATTCCTGGGCAGGCCACGGCTTATAAGATTGGTATGATTGATATTCAGCGGCTACGTAAGCTGTCACAGGACGAGTTGGGCGACAAGTTTGATATAAGGGCGTTTCACGATACCGTGCTAGGCGGTGGAGCACTGCCGTTAAGTATGCTTGAGCGCCAAGTGAAAAACTGGATTGCTGACACCAAAAGCCACTAAGCCTAGATGTACATTATATTCTTTGGTTAAAACGGCCTCAGAGGCTAGCCACTTAAAGGATTAAATATAGCCCCCATGAATAAACTCATTTTATTAGCATCACTGGTTTTATCGCCTATTAATGCCGTTGCCGAACAGCTCAGTATTGAGCGGATTCACCAATCTCCAGCATTGGCTGGTAGCACCCCTGAAAAGCTTAAAATATCGCCAGATGGCAAGCGAATTACGTTTATACGCGGTAAGGCGGAGGACTATCAGCGTTATGACCTGTGGCAATACGAGGTGGCGAGCGGCAAAACCGAGATATTATTTGATGCGGATGATCTGTCCACTGGAGAGCTGAAACTGTCTGACGAGGAAAAAGCACGTCGAGAACGTCAGCGGCAGTATGGTAGCGGCATTATGAGCTACCAATGGTCAGCTGATGGCCAGGCGCTAATTTTCCCCCTTGGCGGTGATGCGTACTACGCGAATGTAAGCACTAAGTCAGTGAGGAAGGTGTTAGACACAGATGCATTTGAAACAGATATTAAATTGTCACCTAAGGGTACGTTTATTAGCTTTGTACGTGAGCAAAACCTGTATGTAATAAACGTAGCTACTGGCAAAGAAACGGCGATTACAGCGGGTGGCGGGGGGCTTATAAAGTATGGCATGGCGGAGTTTGTTGCCCAAGAGGAAATGTCCCGCACTACTGGTTATTGGTGGTCACCCGATGAAAGCAGCATTGCGTTTACCAAGGTAGATATGGCGCCGGTAGGGGTGATTACCCGCAGTGAGATATATGCTGATAGCATTAAAATGATTGAGCAACGTTATCCTCTCGCCGGTACGGCCAATGTCACTATTGAGTTAGCAGTCTTCAAGTTCGCTAGTAAGAAAACCACTTGGCTAGATTTAGGCAGTAACAAAGACTTTTACCTTCCACGGGTACAGTGGCAAAAAGACAGCCAAAACTTGACCTATCAGTGGCAAAGCCGAGATCAGAAGCAATTGGTCTTGCGCAACTACAACCTTGATAGCCGCAAAACATCGGCGGTTATCTCCGAAACTGCGAATACGTGGTTAAATCTGCACAGTGACCTTTATTTTTTAGACGACAACATACACTTTGTGTGGGCTTCAGAGAGAGATGGCTTTAAGCATTTGTATCTGTATAAAAACACCGGAGAGCTGGTACAGCAAATTACTAAAGGGCAGTGGGTTGTCGATCAAGTAGAGGCGATTGATAACAGCGCTAAGCGCATTTACTTCACCGGGCGTAAGGATACCGCCCTTGAAAAGCATTTGTATCAAGTGGGCTTCGATGGCAAAAATATTCAAAAAGTTAGCCAACGCCAAGGCTTTCATTCGGTGGCATTCGGCAAAAACGCCTCTGTGTATGTCGACAACTTTTCCACCATTAATACACCGCCGCAGGTAAGTTTGCACAGTAGCGATGGTGTACGTATTACTTGGCTTTCAGAGAATAAAGTAACACCAGAACATACCCTTGGGCAGTATCAAAAACAATGGGTTAAACCCTCATTTGGCACCTTAAAAACGGAGGAGGGTATCGATTTACACTACCAGCTCTTTAAGCCCCGTGTAGTTCAGGGTAAACACCCTGTTTTAGTATTTACCTATGGTGGNCCACGCGCTCAAGTTGTGCGCAATCGCTGGGGTGGTAACCGTGGTCTACTCATGCAGTATTTCGTGAATAAGGGCTATGTGGTGTTTACGCTAGATAATAGAGGCTCGAATTACCGCGGCAAAGCATTTGAAGACGCTATTTACCGGGCCATGGGGTCTGTTGAAGTAGAGGACCAAGTCACAGGGGTCACGTACCTGCGGTCATTACCGTTTGTTGATCCACAGCGGATTGGTATTTATGGCCACAGCTATGGAGGTTATATGGTGCAAATGGCCATGTTTAAGCAACCAGATTACTTCCAAGTGGGCATTTCTGGGGCACCCGTTACCGACTGGGGGCTGTATGACACGCATTACACAGAGCGCTACATGGGTAACCCCAATGATATGCCGGAATCGTATAAAGCATCTTCAGTGTTTCCATATGCTAAAAACCTCAAAGGGGCTATGCTTGTTTATCATGGTATGGCCGATGATAACGTGTTGTTCACCCACAGCACCAAACTGTTTAAGCATCTGCAAGACTTGTCTATCCCGTTTGAAACAATGGTATACCCGGGCAAAAAGCACAGCCTACGGGGTAAAAATACCGCTATTCATTTAAACAAGACCATGGATCGGTTTTTTGATCGGCACCTGATGGGACGCTAACATAATATTTTGGGGTTGGTGGTCGGAGTACTAGTTACGCAGGTGAGTGGGGTGGTTTGAT
>JGI24539J26755_10000099_pt1 | contig 37441 bp, 28 predicted proteins | sample NorSeaMetagenome_2_FD_26755 | JGI IMG/M metagenome (IMG submission 26755) | reverse complement strand
GAAGACTACTTTATAAAATCTGAAGCAGCTTTCAAAATTGCAAATGAATTTTACGGTATATGGAAACTCTTTCAAGTATTTAGAATTTTCCCTGTTTTTTTTAATGACTTTTTTTATGACTTTATCGCTAGAAATAGATACCGTTGGTTTGGAAAAAAAGAAGAATGTATGATCCCTACTAAAAAATTAAATTCTAAATTTTTAAATTAAATGAACTTTCCAAAAAAATTACAGTGTGTTATTTTTGATATGGATGGCGTTATTATCGATTCTGAAGAAATTCATAAAAAGGCATATTATGAGACTTTTAAAAGTTTGGGAGTTGATGTTTCTGAAGCACTTTACAAAACGTTAACTGGTTCATCTACAATTAATGCATTTCAAAAGTTGGTAAATCATTTTAATCTAGATAATATTCCTGAAGATTTAGTTCTTCAAAAAAGAAAACGTTATGTAAATTACTTTGAAAATGACCCAACATTATCTCTGGTTCATGGAGTTAAAGATTTAATTCACTTCTTGTACGAACAAAATATTACGCTAGTTCTAGCCTCATCATCTGCTATGGTAAACATCAATCGTGTTTTTTCTAGATTTGGTTTAAATAAATATTTTACTGCAAAAATTAGTGGTGCAGATCTTACAGCCTCTAAACCCCATCCTGAAATCTTTGAGAAAGCTGTCTTATTAGGAAATGCCTCTAATGAAAATTGTATTGTAATAGAAGATTCAGACAATGGAATAAAATCAGCCAACGATGCTGAAATTTTTGTTATTGGATATAAAAACCCATTTTCTGCTGATCAAACTTTAAAAAATGCTGATCTAATTATTGAGGATTTTAGTGAGCTAAAAAAACGAATAGGCCAAAGTTAATAACCTAGTGACAATATATAAAATCACTTTTTACACTTACTAACTAAAAATGAAAATTTATAATAGTCAAATTCAAGATATCGATAACATATTTGAGCTTTATAAAATAGCTACTGATTATCAACAACAGAAATCTATGGTTGCTTGGCCAAATTTCAAAAAAACACTGATTGAAAAAGAAATTCATGAAAATAGACAATGGAAACTTATCATAGACCAACAAATTGCTTGTGTTTGGGCAACTACAGATAGTGATCCCCAAATTTGGGGATTAAAAAATAATGAGCCCTCAATTTATATTCATAGAATAGCAACAAACCCTAGCTTTAGAGGAAGATCTTTAGTGAAAGAGATTGTAACATGGTCTAAAAGATATGCACAAGGAAGAAATAAAAAATACATTAGAATGGACACTGTTGGTGAGAATATTGGACTCATAACTCACTATAAAAAATGTGGATTTGATTTTATAGGCCTATCAAAATTACAACATACTTCAGAACTCCCACTACACTACCAAAATGCAACAGTTAGTTTATTTCAAATAACTGTTTAGAATAATTAATTAAATTCATTTCAGAATTTAAAAAATAAAAAAAGCTCAAGTAAAACTTGAGCTTTTTCATATATATATAATCCTTATGGTCTGTAGGTAATTTTACGCATACGTAAGCTTTCTGGAGTGACTTCTAGATACTCATCTCCTTTAATGTACTCCATACATTCCTCTAATGAAAAATCTACTTTAGGAGCAATTTTCATTGCATCATCTGTACCAGATTTTCTCATGTTTGTTAATTGTTTCCCTTTAATTAAATTCACACCCATATCAGAATCTTTGCTGTTTTCTCCAACAACCTGACCAATATAAATTTCTTGATTAATATCTATAAAGAAACGTCCTCTATCTTGCAATCTATCTATTGCGTATGCTGTAGCTTTACCAGCTGCAGAAGATACAATAGCTCCTTTAATATCTTCAGAAAAATCGCCTTTGTAAGCTCCGTATTCAGAAAATCTATGGTTAATAATTGCTGTACCTGCTGTTGCGGTTAAAATTTTATTACGCAGGCCTATTAATCCTCTAGATGGGATGGTAAATTCTAAATGTTGTAAATCTCCTTTGGGCTCCATCACTAATAAATCTCCTTTTCTTAGAGAAACTAAATTAATTGCTTTAGAGGCAACTTCTTCAGGGACATCTATAGATAAAGTTTCATAAGGTTCTGATTTTACACCATCAATATCTTTAATAATTACTTGAGGTCTTCCTACTTGTAATTCATACCCCTCTCTACGCATGGTTTCAATCAGTACAGATAAATGTAAAATTCCACGTCCAAAAACGTTAAACTTATCTTCTGTATCAGTTTCATCTACACGTAAGGCCAAATTCTTCTCCATCTCTTTAAACAAACGATCACGTAAGTGACGAGAGGTTACAAACTTTCCTTCTTTACCAAAGAAAGGAGAGTTGTTAATGGTAAACAACATACTCATTGTAGGTTGATCTACTTCTATTCTTGGCAATGCTTCAGGGTTTTCAATATCTGCAATGGTATCTCCAATTTCAAAACCTTCTAATCCTGTTATTGCACAAATATCTCCACTTCTTACTTTAGAAGTTTTGGCTTTCCCCATTCCTTCAAAAACGTGTAATTCTTTAATTCTAACTTTTTTAGTAGAACCATCTCTTTTACACAACATATAATCTTTATTCTCTTCTAAATCACCTCTAAAAACTCGTCCTATTGCTATTCTTCCTGTAAAAGAAGAAAAATCTAAAGAAGTGATTTGCATTTGAGGAGATCCTTCTCTGTAAGGAGCTTCAGGTATAGATTCTATTACAGCATCTAATAAATCTAAAATATTATCTTTTGGATCTTGCCAGTCTGTACTCATCCAACCATTCTTAGCAGAACCATAAATAGTAGTAAAGTCTAATTGATCTTCTGTAGCTTCTAAAGCAAACATTAAATCAAATACTTTTTCATGAACTATGTCTGGAGTACAATTTTCTTTGTCAACTTTGTTAACGACAACTATAGGTGTTAAGCCTAATTCTAAGGCTTTTCCTAACACAAATCTAGTTTGTGGCATTGGTCCTTCAAAAGCATCTACCAATAATAATACACCATCTGCCATTTTTAATACTCGCTCTACTTCACCACCAAAATCTGCGTGACCAGGTGTATCTATTACATTAATTTTTACTCCTTTGTAGTTAACAGATACGTTTTTAGATAAAATAGTAATTCCTCTCTCTCTTTCAAGATCATTATTATCTAGCAATAAATCTTTTCGTTCCTTACGATCGTCTAAAATTTTTGCTTGATCTATAATTTTATCTACTAGCGTTGTCTTACCATGATCTACGTGAGCTATAATGGCAATGTTTCTTATTGATTGCATACTTGCTTTTTTTGAAGTTGCAAAAGTAGTGTTTTACTTTAAGAGAAAAGAAGATTTTGAATTAATTTACTGGTTCATCATCCTCCCTAAAAGCACTAGGTAAAATATCAGGTATTAACTTGATTAACAATGGTAATAACAAGGCGCCTCCTGGTAGCATAAAAACAGTAAATGCGGGTATAGCTTTACAAATATCTAATAATTGAATTCTAACTTTCTCTTTTTCATCTTCAGAGAGTGAAGAATGCGTAGATTTTTTAATTAAAAAAACAGCTTCTTTGCTCTGCTGAAGTTCTTTAACTAAGCGCTTTTTATTTTTTTGAAGGAGCTCTTTTATTTCTTCTACTGTATTCATTCTAATTTTCTTCTTACTCTTTCTTCTTTAATTAAATTTAACTCTCTATTGGTTTGTCCTGCTACAGAAGTGTTTTCCTCAGCTCTTCTTATAAGATAAGGCATCACATCTCTAACAGGTCCAAAAGGAACATATTTAGCTGTATTGTATCCTTCTTTAGCTAAATTAAAACTTATGTGGTCACTCATACCGTATAATTGACCAAACCATAATCGTTGATCAGAAGGACTTATTTTATGTTTTTTTGCTAAACCTAATAATAAATAAGAGCTTTCTTCATTGTGTGATCCAGCAAAAAGAGCCATTTTATTATGTTCCATCATAAATTTTATGGCAGCATTAAAATTTATATCGGTAGCAATTTTATCTTTACAAATAGGAGATGGATACTTGTTTTCTCTTGCTCTTTGCCTTTCTTTCTCCATATAAGCACCACGAACTATTTTTAACCCTATGTGATAGTTTCCTTTCAAAGCTTTTTGATGTAATGATTTTAAATATTCCAACCTATCATGACGATACATTTGTAATGTATTAAAAACAATAGCTTTATCTACATTATATTTTTCCATTAGATTCTCAACCAATACGTCTGCTGCATCTTGCATCCAACTCTCTTCTGCATCAATTAAAATAGGAACGTCGTATTTTAGTGCTTTATCGCATATTTCATAGTAACGATTCATCACAGCAACCCACTCAGTTTTTTCTTCATTGGAGAGTGGTTTTTTTTCTGTAATTTTTTGGTATAAAGAAAACCGACCAACTCCTGTGGGTTTAAAAACTACAAATGGAATTGCATCTTTTTTCTTAGCAAATTCAATATTCTTTAATGTTTTAGCTTTTACAATATCAAATTGTTCTTCTGTTTCTTTACCCTCTACAGAATAATCTAAAACGGAATAAACACCGTTGTTATGCATATTTTCAATATTCAAAATACAATCCTCTTCTGTTATACCACCACAAAAATGATCAAATACAGTTGATCGTATAAGTCCTTCAACTGGTAAATGAGCCTTTAATGCAAAATTTGTTACTGCTGTACCAATTTTTACCATTGGTTGACTTTGAATTAATTTAAATAGAAAGAATGCTCTTTCTAATTCTGAATCTGACTTCAATGAAAAAGCAATTTTGGTATTGTTAAAGAGTTTCATTATTTAAATATATGTACCAACAAAGATAACCACCTTGCTTAAATTATTCAATATTTTGTAGTTTATTTGTACTTGAAATTTATAGGACATGAAATCTATTAAAGCAGCTACATATTATATTCATTTTAAGCAAAATGGATATAGAGAATTAAATACCTTAATTCAAAATAAAAATTATTCTTCAATTTTTATTTTAGTTGATGAAAATACATTAGAATGTTGTTATCCAAAATTTATTCCTTTACTAGAAACAGATAAAAGAATAGAAATTATAGAAATTGAATCAGGAGAAATTAATAAAAACTTAGATACTTGTAGTGGAGTTTGGAATGCACTAACCGAATTAAACGCAGACAGAAACAGTTTATTAATCACCCTTGGTGGTGGCGTTATCACAGATCTAGGTGGTTTTGTAGCAGCTACATATAAACGTGGTATTGATTTTGTAAATATACCAACAACTTTACTAAGTATGGTAGATGCCTCTGTAGGTGGAAAGACTGGAGTAGATTTGGGAGTTTTAAAAAATCAAATAGGATTATTTGTAAATCCAAAAACTGTTATAATTGATGAAGGTTTTTTAGCTACGCTAGAAGAGAGAGAATCTAGGTCTGGTGTTGCAGAAATTATAAAATATGGATTAACCTATGATACCCGTTTAATTGATGATTTAAAAACTTTTGAAAAATCAACTATTAATAAAATTATTCATAGATCTATAGAAATTAAAAATGAAATAGTTTTAAAAGATCCGAAAGAACAAGGACTAAGAAAGGTTTTAAATTTTGGACATACATTAGGACATGCCATAGAGTCTTATTTTTTAGGTAATAATAATAAAGATAATCTTACCCATGGTGAAGCTATAGCTATAGGTATGGTTTGTGAATCATATCTTTCATATAAAGTTCTAAAGTTACCTATTGAAAAACTAAGTATTGTCAAAAATATGATAAGTACTATGTATGAAAAAGTAACTATTGAAAAGGATGACTATGCTGCTATTTTTGAGTTATTAAAGCACGATAAAAAAAACAATAACGGCGAGGTTAACTTCGTTTTGTTAAATGATTTTGAAGAATTTAAATTGGATTGTAAAATAAGTACTAAATTACTGATTGAGAGTATTGAGTATTATAATTCTTAATGAATTTTATGTAAAGCGGCATTATAAATATTTTCATACACTGGTAATATATTATCTAAACAAAATTGTTTAGTATGCTCTTTGGCAGCTTTTTTAAATTTCATTAAAGTTTCATCATCTTTCAAAATTGATATCGCATTCATTGCCATTTTATCACAGTCTCCTAAATTACTAAGATAACCTGTCTTACCTTGGATATTTACCTCTGACAAACCTCCAGTATTGGTAGAAATAACAGCGGTTGAAGCGGCCATTGCCTCTAAAGCTGCCAATCCAAAACTTTCACTTTCAGAAGGCAACAAAAAAACATCAGTATAACAAAGAATTTTAGATATTTCGTTACTGTTTCCCAAGAAGATAACTTTATCTTTTATGCCTAACTTTTTTACCAATAACTCTGCATTTCTTTTTTCTGGACCTTCACCTACCATTAAAAGTTTAGCCGGAATCTGTTTTTGTACATTATAAAATATTTTTACAACATCTTCTATTCGTTTTACAGGCCTAAAATTTGAAATATGTGTTAAAATCCGTTCTTCTGGTTTTGCTACAGCTATTCGTTGGCATTCGTTTTGTGATTCACGATCATACTTTTCTGTATCAATAAAATTATGAACTACTTTAATTTCATTGGTAATTGAAAATAAACGAAGGGTATCCTGTTTCAAACTATTTGAAACTGAAGTAACCACATCAGAATTATTAATACTAAACTCTACAGCTGTCTTATAACTTGGATGACTTCCAACCAAAGTAATATCTGTTCCGTGAAGAGTTGTCACTACTTTTATATCTATCCCTTTCTCTTTTAACATCATCTTTGCCATATAAGCTGCATAAGCATGAGGAATTGCGTAATGAACATGTAAGATTTCTAAGTTGTATTTAGAAACAACTTCTACTAATTTGGTAGACAATGCAAGTTCATAGGGTTGATATTGAAATAATGGATATTCCTCCATTAATACTTCATGAAAATGTAACTTATGAGAAATAAAGTCTAGGCGAACGGGTAAATTATAAGTAACAAAATGAACTTCGTGCCCCTTGTCTGCTAGAGCCATTCCTAATTCTGTAGCTACTACTCCACTTCCACCAAATGTTGGATAACAAACAATTCCTATTCGCATTTTATTATTTAAAAATATCTTTACAAAGATACTTTTTTACTACTGGTGCATATCTAAATAAAAACATAAAAAAAAGTTAGAGTAAAAAAAACCTATTGAATATCAATAGGTATTTAATTTCGTTATTAATTATTGTTAATAATCTCCAAGTGTAACTGGATTTTGATTTAGGGCATCAGCTAACTGATCATCATTTGGCGCTTTTCCGTGCCATGCATGGGTATGCATCATAAAATCTATTCCATTACCCATCTCAGTGTGTAATAATACACAAACTGGTTTTCCTTTTCCTGTTTTAGATTTAGCTTCAGAGAGCCCTCTTATAATTGAATTGACATCATTTCCTTTCACTATATCTAGTACTTCCCAACCAAAAGCTTCAAATTTAGCTCTGATACTTCCCATTGGTAACACATCATCAGTAGCACCATCAATCTGCTTGCCATTCAAGTCTATAGTAGATATAAGGTTATCTATTTTTTTTGCTGAAGCATACATTGCAGATTCCCAAATCTGGCCTTCTTGTAATTCACCATCACCATGAAGTGTGTATATGATTTTATCGTCTCCATTAAGCTTCTTAGCTTCAGCTGCACCAATAGCTACAGACATTCCTTGCCCTAAAGAACCAGATGCAATTCTAATACCTGGCAATCCCTCATGTGTTGTTGGATGTCCCTGTAAACGAGTATTCATTTTTCTAAAAGTAGCCAATTCTTCCACTGGAAAGAAACCACTTCTAGCTAAAACACTGTAAAAAACAGGTGAGATATGTCCATTAGACAAAAAGAAAAGATTCTCATTTTCTCCATCCATTTTAAAATTTGTTGAGTATTCAAGTACTTCTTGATAAAGAACAGTAAAAAACTCTGCACAACCCAATGAACCACCGGGATGGCCAGAATTTACAGCGTGAACCATTCTTAAAATATCTCTTCTTACTTGTTGTGTAAAATCTTGTAATTCTTGTGTAGTAGCCATTAATAATTGTTTGTTTAACAAAAGTAAATTTTTAAAAAACAATTGACAAGGTTTATTTTGATACAAAATTAACAAGGTTATTAACTATGTCTTTTGTTTTTTCTTTTTTGCAGCAGGAAATAAAACATTATTTAGAATTAAACGATACCCTGGAGATGATGAATGAAGGTCTAATTCGGTTTTTGGATCTCCTACTCTATGAGTATAATCTTCGGGATCATGACCACCATAAAAAGTAAACATACCTTTTCCTCTTGTACCATGAATATATTTTGCCTCTCTATTTGTTCTATTTTCACCCATAACTAAAACATTTGATTTTATTGTTGCTCTATCAAATGAAGTAGTTTGTCCCATAAAACCTTTAACTAATTGTGTATGATTTTGAGTTAACATGGTTGGTACAGGATCCCATTTTGCTGAAAACTCAATTAATGAAAAATAATCTGATGTTTTCGGAATAGAACGCTTTCGAGTCATATCTATAGTAGAAAACTCATAAGTCGTAGGATTTCTAATTAAATTAAAATCCTTGAATGCAAATGTTTTATTAAAATTAATTTTAGATTGATAATTCGATTCTGATGGGTCTCCATCAAACATAGATTCTGCAATATCTAGCCCTTCAGATGCTAAAGCGATATCAAAACTATCAGTAGCAGAGCACATCGCAAACATAAATCCACCATTCATAACGTAAGCTTTTAGTTTAAGGCTAACAGCTAATTTGAGTTGTGAAACCTTATCAAAACCTAAACTTTTGGCAGATTTTTCTGCTCTTATTTTACCATTTACATACCAAGGAGCTGTTCTAAAAGCTCCATAAAACCGTCCATACTGTCCTGTGAAATCTTCATGATGTAAATGAACCCATTCGTATAATAGCAATTGATCGTTTAATACCTCCTTATCATAAATAACATCAAATGGTATTTCAGCATAAGTTAACACCATAGTGACTGCGTCATCCCAAGGCATTTTATCTTTGGGTGAATATACTGCAATCTTGGGCGCTTTTTCTAAAGTCACAGCTTCTTGATTTTTTGAGGGTGATGAAATATCTTGTAAAATTAATTCTGCTTTTGTATCAGAAATTATTTGGTAAGAAACTCCACGAATTTTGCATTCATTTTCTATTAAAGTATTGTTCTCAATTAGAAATGCACCTCCATCATAATTTAATAACCATTTAGCTTTTAATCCAGATTGTAATGAGAAATAAACAATACCATAAGCCTTAAGATGGTTATTTTGTGTATTATTATTCATTGGAATGTATACAAAAGAAGCCCAAATAAAATTTGACGATAATAAAAAAACAAAGGCTAGAGCTAATTTTTTCAATATATAATTTTCTATTGATCAGATTTAAAATTATATTTTTTTAACCAAGCTAAAGTATGTGCTACTTTGCTTATCAAATTGCTTGGTTTTCTTGCAATGCCATGAGATGCCTCAGGAATTTCAACTAATACAGTTTCAATTTTACGTAACTTCAAAGCATGATACAACTGCTTTGCCTCACTAGGAGGTGTCCTTAAATCATTCATCCCTACCATGACCATAGTTGGAGTCTCTACATTGCCTACCAATGATAATGGTGAAAACTTCCAATATGTATCAAAATTTTCCCAAGGTTGTCCAGAATATCGAGAATTTGCATACCCAAAATAGTTGTCTGCTACTAAAGTTTTACTTATCCAATTCATTACTGGTTTTACAACTACAGCAGCTTTAAAACGATTACTTTTACCAATCATCCATGCAGTCATAATACCCCCAGCACTTCCTCCTGTCACAAATAATTGTTGAGGATCTGCAACACCATTTTGTACTAAAAAATCAACTCCATCCATAACATCATTATAATCTTGTCCCGGATAATTATTATATAATAAATTTGCAAATTCTTCTCCATAGCTAGTACTTCCTCTAGGGTTTGGATAAAATACCACATATCCATCTGCAGCATACAATTGGATTTCTGCAGTAAAACGATCACCATAATTTAAAATTGGCCCACCATGATTTTCTACTAATAATGGATATTTTTTGGAAGCATCATAAAAAGGGGGTTTTACTATCCATCCCTGAATTTTTCTTCCGTCAAAAGTAGAAGTATACCAAACCTCTTCTGTTTCTCCTAGTACTCTATGTGCTAAAATATCCTCGTTTAAATTGGTAATTAATTTTGGTGGTTTACTATCTCGTATAACGGCAAGTTCGGAGGGGTATTCTGGTCTAGTATGTGTAAACACTAATGTTCCGTTATTGGCAACAGAATACGAACCAGAGGCATAGGGTCTTCCAATAGTTGTTCCTCCCAAATTATCGGCAAGTTTACTTATTTTACCATTTGTTGTGATATATGCTACTTTTGAATTTCCTTTTTCATCGTATGTACAATACAAGCCTTTCCCCGACTTATCCCAAGAAATATTTGAAATACTATTGTCAAATTTTTGAGAAACAATTCTCCTATTCTCACCGTCAGAATTCATTAAATACAGCACCCTATTTTGGTGAGCTTGTGATTTATCTTTATATCCCAAAAAAGCAACTTTTTTACCATTTGGAGAAACTTTAGGAGAAAAATCAGGTCCATTTTGAGAGGTAAGAACACTAATTTTTTTTGAATAAATATCTACACTGTAAATTTCACTATTTCTAAAGTCGTATTCCCAATTTTCAACTCGATTTGCCGAAAAATATATAGAATTATTATTTGGAGAAAAAGATAAACTACCCGAATGATTATAGTTACCACTGGTTACTTGTCTAGGTGTACCTCCCTGAGCAGGTATTGTATAAATATGTGTAAATCCTGGATTCATATACCCTCTTCCGTCTGCCTCATGCTTTAATCTGTTAGTAATTCTTGCAGGTTTTGCCCAATTTGCTCCCTTTGGTTTTTTAGGCATCTTAACAATAACAGGTGAATTTTGTGCTTTAAACATGGTAAAAGCTAATTGTTTTCCATCGGGTGACCAGGTTAAATTACCTGGAGACATTTCTAATTGAGATAATTTTGCAATTTGCCCAGTTAAAACCCAATACATATATAACTCTGAACCTTCATCTGTACTACTAACAAAAGCAATACGATTTCCATCTGGTGACCATCTTGCATTTGATTCATTAACTTCTCTTGAAGTTAGTTTTCTGTGCGAAGAACCATCTGTATTAAGAATCCAAAGATTTCCTCTAGATCTATCTTTCATAATATCAAAGCCATTTCTTCTGTAGATTATTTGAGAAGCATCTGGAGATATTTGTGGATCTGAAACCCATTCTAAAGAGAAAACATCTAAAGGTTGAAATGGTATTTTATCCTCCTGGGAAACCAGTAAAAAATGGTTGCAACAAAAAAGTATTAAAATTAGAATACGTTTCATATAGATAGTATTAAGTTAATAAGAGTTTATTGATTATAATTTTAAAAAGGGACATCGCCTTCATCAATTTCAAAGGCATCTTTTGGTTCTATTCGTGTATCTGGAAAAACGTCTTCAGTAAAATCTGTATTCATACTAGACTGAAATTCACTACTAAAACCTTCTTCTAAATCTGAAAATTTAGCTAAATGTCCAGTAAACTTTAAACGAATATTATCTAGTCCACCATTTCTATGTTTTGCAATGATGAATTCACCCTGACCCTCACAAGGAGTGTGTTCATCGTCATCCCATTCTGTCATTCCATAATATTCTGGTCGAAAAATAAATGAAACAATATCTGCATCTTGTTCAATTGCACCAGATTCACGTAAATCTGATAATAGAGGTCTCTTACTACCTCCTCTGGTCTCTACTGCTCTAGATAATTGAGAAAGGGCTATCACAGGAACTTCTAATTCTTTTGCTAAAGCCTTTAAATTCCTTGAAATCATAGAGATTTCTTGCTCTCTATTTCCACCACCTTTATTGTTGTTTCCAGCAGTCATCAATTGTAAATAATCTATTACTATAATCCTTACATTATGTTGAGAAACCAATCTTCTTGCTTTTGCTCGTAAGTCAAAAATTGATAATGATGGTGTATCATCTATAAATATTGGAGCATCAGATAATCGTTTTACTTTCACATTCAACTGCTCCCATTCATGAGGCTCTAAATTTCCTTTACGAAGTTTTTCTGAAGTTAATCCAGTTTCGGAAGAAATCATTCTAGTTATTAATTGAACAGAAGACATCTCTAAAGAAAAAACAGCAACAGCATGATTAAAATCAATTGCCATATTTTTAGCCATAGAAATAACAAAAGCAGTTTTTCCCATACCAGGACGGGCTGCAATAATTATTAAATCTGAGGGTTGCCATCCTGAAGTAATCGCATCTAGTTTTGTAAAACCTGTAGCTAGACCGCTCATGCCTTCTTTATTTGAAATTTCTTGAATCTTGGTTAAAGCTTGTTTAACAAGATCACTAGCCCCCTCCGAACTTTTCTTTAGATTCCCCTGAGTTACCTCAAATAATTTTGCTTCTGCATTATCTAATAAATCAAATACATCTGCAGTTTCATCATAAGCATTCTCAATAATGTCACTAGAAATACTTATCAGTCTTCGTTGAATATATTTTTGAAGAATTATTCTTGCATGAAATTCTATATGAGCAGAAGATGCTACTTTTTGGGTTAATCTAATCAAATGAAAATCACCACCAACTAAATCAAGTTTTGCATTTTTTCTTAAAGCGTTAGAAACCGTTAACAAATCTATAGGTTTAGATTCTTGGAATAGGTCATAAATAACTCTGTAAATCTCTTGATGTTTCAATTCGTAAAATGCGTCTGGATGCAAGATATCTATAACGTCATCTATCCCTTTTTTGTCAATCATCATGGCACCAAGGACGGCCTCTTCTAAATCTACTGCTTGAGGTGGTATTTTCCCTTTTTCTAAACTGATAATTTTAGCTTTATCTATTTTTTTACCACTAAATGATTGTGTTTTTTCCATAGTAACAAATGTATATTTTTACTTGTAATTGAGGATTCTCTTATTGGTTTTTATTTTTACACAAGATTTGTTAACCAAATTGTTATTATCATGTTAACAAAGTATAAAGTTCTATAATTCTTTCTGTATTTTTACCAACATGAAGATAAAAAAAAGAAATATTTATCTGACCCTTTTTTTAGGAATCCAAATGCTAATAATGAAATGGATTGAATACAATCCCTCTTTTGTTGAAGCCTATTATTCTAGAGGGATATATCCATACATAAGCTCTCTTCTAAGAATTTTATTTGGATGGATGCCTTTTTCTTTTGGAGATCTTATCATTTTATTTTTTACTTTATACAGCATTTATATCATTTATAAATTGGTGTCAACACGCTTTAAAAATTTGATCTCTAAACTGTTAGGGGTTACCTCATTTATCTCAATAATTTATTTTTTGTTTTATATGTTATGGGGGTTAAATTATTTTAGAGAGCCTTTATATAAAAACCTAGAGTTCAAAACCACTTCATATAACAATGAGGATTTGATTAACCTTACCAAATATTTAGTTACTAAATTAAATCAATCTCATTTAGCGATCACAAAATCAGATTCGTTAAGCGTAACTGTACCTCATTCAAATCAAGACATTTACTTACTTGCCAAAAAAGGATATAAAAAATTAGCTCAAAATAATTCTCTATTTACTTACAAATATGGTAAAGCAAAAAATTCGCTAATAAGTATTTTTCAATCTTACAATGGAACTTCAGGTTATCTAAATCCATTTACAGGAGAAGCGCAAGTAAATAGATTAATACCAAAAACTATTTTACCAACAACCACTACCCACGAAATGGCTCACCAAATTGGTTTTGCTGCAGAAAATGAAGCTAATTTTGTAGGTTTTTTAGCAGCACTGTCAAATGATGATCTATACTTTAAGTATTCTGCATATAGGATGGCCACTAGGTACGCCATATTCGAATTGTATAAAAGAGATAAAGAAATTTTTAAAGAGGTTTACAAAACTATAAATCAGGGAATTTTAATTGATTTTAAAACATCATCTGATTTCTGGAATACATATAAAAATCCCTTTGAGCCAATTGTAAAAAAAGGATACAATGCCTATTTAAAATCGAACAACCAAGATAAAGGTATACGTTCCTACAATTATGTTGTAGATTTATTGATTAACTTTTTCAAAATATCCAACAATAAAACATAATTATTTAGTTAAATACTTATCAAATAATTTAAACAACGGGGCCACTTATTAAAGATATATAAACACTGTTTATGCTCATAAAGTTTTGTTAAAAACAAAAAATAAATACCTGATTTGATTATACTTCCTATAGATTTATAAAATAAATACTAATTAAATGAAAAAAGCACTTTTAGTACTTACGCTTTTATTAGCTACTTTAACAAAAGCACAAGAGTATTTTCCAGTAAATACTGGTGTAAAAACATCAAAGAATACAATGGTTGCATTCAAAAATGCCACCATTTACGTGAATTCTGATAAAATTCTAAAAAAAGCTACCTTATTAATTAAGGATGGTAAGATTGTTTCTATTGGAAAATCTGTAAAAATTCCTGAAGGAACTCCATCTGTAGATTTAAGTGGAAAAATAATTTACCCCTCTTTTATAGATATTTATTCTGATTTTGGAATTAATAAACCTAAAAGAGATTTTTCAAGAGGAAGGAGACCTCAATATGATGCAGAGAGAAAAGGGTACTATTGGAATGACCACATTCGACCAGAAACATCATCACATTCACTTTTTAAATTTGATCCCAAGAAATCTAAAGAATATTTAAAAGCTGGATTTGGTACAGTTAATATACATTCACAAGATGGTATTATGAGAGGAAGTGGAATGTTAGTTTCTCTTAATCCAAATTCAAACAATGCATATAGAATCTTGGATGATAATTCAGGGCAATATCTTTCATTTTCTAAAAGTGTAAAATCAAGACAATCATATCCAACCTCTAGAATGGGTGCTATTGCGCTTCTTCGTCAAACTTATCTTGATGCTAATTGGTACGCAAACGGAAAAATGAAGAATAAAGACTTATCATTAGATGCACTTAACAAAAACAAAAATGAATCACAAATCTTTGAAACAGGAAGTCATATAGATGCTGTAAGAGCTGATAAAGTTGGAGACGAATTTGGCATTCAATATACTATTGTAGGGTCTGGAGATGAATTTGAAAGAATACAAGATATAAAAAACACCAATGCAAAATTTATCATTCCAATTAATTTCAGAGTTGCATATGATGTTGCAGATCCATTGTTAACTCAACATGTAGATTTGAGTGAAATGCGTAAATGGAATCAAGAACCCTCCAACTTAAGTGTTTTATCTAATAATGAAATAACTTTTGCTTTAACTACCCATAAATTAAAATCAATAAGTTCTTTTCATAAAAATTTAAGAAAAGCAATCAAATATGGTTTCAATAAAAAAAATGCATTGGCAGCACTTACTTCTATACCTGCTGAAATACTAGGTAATGATAAAATTGGAAATCTAAATGTTGGAAGTTATGCTAATTTTATTATTACATCGGGTGATGTTTTTGATTCTAAAACAACCATTCATGAAAACTGGGTTCAAGGAGATAGAAACGTTATCAATGATATGAATATTAAAGATATTACAGGTGACTATATCTTAAGTGTGAATGATCAAAAATACAATTTATCAATCACAGGAAAAGGAGCTAAACAAAGAGGAAATTTAACAATAGGGGATGAAAAGATAAAATCAACTTTTTCCTTTAAAAATAATTGGGTTTCTATTACAGTGAACAATAACAGTACTTACACTAGAATATTAGGAAAAATATCCTACAGTTCTAATGAAATAAATGGAACTGCTTTTGACAGTGCAGGAAATCAAACTTCATGGACTGCTACAAAAATTGTTAAAGAGGAAGAAAAAAAGAAAAAATTCACAAATGATAAAGAGAATAAAATTGTTCTTCACCCTGTATCTTTTCCTAACATAGGATTTGGAAATTTTACACAACCAAAACAACAAACTATTTTAGTGAAAAATACGACAGTTTGGACTAGTGAAGCTGAGGGGATTTTAAGAAATACAGATGTATTGCTTAAAAATGGTAAAATTGTTCAAATTGGCAGTAATTTAATAGATAAAAAAGCTTTAGTGATAGATGGTAAGGGAAAACATCTAACTGCAGGTATAGTTGACGAACACTCACATATAGCAGCGTCAGCTATTAATGAGGGGGGTCACAACTCAACAGCAGAAGTAACAATAGAAGATGTTGTAGATCCAACTGACATTAATATTTACAGAAATCTTTCAGGAGGTACTACTTCTATTCAAATTCTTCATGGCTCTGCAAATCCGATTGGAGGTCGTTCGGCTATTATTAAATTAAAATGGGGAGAAAATGCTGAAAACTTAATTTATGATAACTCCCCTAAATTCATAAAGTTTGCTTTGGGTGAAAATGTAAAACAATCTAGATCAAATACAAGTTACAGGTTTCCACAAACACGTATGGGGGTTGAACAAGTTTTTACAGATTACTTTCAAAGAGCCAAAGAATATGATCTTATTAAGAAAAGTGGTCAACCCTACAGAAAAGATTTAGAAATGGAAACTTTAGCAGAAATCTTAAATAAAGAACGCTTTATTTCCTGTCATTCCTATGTTCAGAGTGAAATTAATATGCTAATGAAAGTTGCTGAAAAATTCAACTTCAATGTAAATACTTTTACACATATTTTAGAAGGATATAAGGTAGCTGATAAAATGAAAGAACACGGTGTTGGTGGATCTACCTTCTCAGATTGGTGGGCCTATAAGTATGAAGTTAATGATGCTATCCCATATAATGCCGCAATTATGCATAATGCTGGTGTTACTGTTGCCATTAATTCAGATGATAGGGAAATGTCAAGAAGATTAAATCAAGAGGCTGCAAAAACTGTAAAATATGGTGGGATGTCAGAATTAGAAGCATGGAAAATGGTTACCATAAATCCAGCAAAACTTTTACATATAGATAATAGAGTTGGAAGTATTAAAGTTGGGAAAGATGCCGATGTTGTCATATGGAGTGATCATCCCTTATCTATATATGCTAAAGCAGAAAAAACAATTATAGAGGGTAAGATTTATTTTGACATAAAAGATGACGAAAGAAAAAGAACAGCCATTAAATTAGAGAAAGCAAAACTCATTAACTTAATGTTAAAAGATAAAATGGGTGGTGGTAAAACACAATTACCAAAGAAAAGAAAGGATAGAAATTTTCATTGTGATACAAAAGAAATATAAAATGAGAAAAATCATATATAGTTTGATGTTTTTACTTATAGTAGTAGACATCTCAGCACAACAAACCCCGGCAAAAAAGCAAACTGAGCCAATATCTATTGAAGGAGCAACAGCACATTTGGGTAATGGAGAGATTATTGAAAATTCTCTTATAATGTTTAGTAATGGAAAGATAATTTTTGTTGGAAGTTCAAAAACTAAAATAGCAAGAGTAGGAAAAATTATCATGGCAAGTGGACAACATATTTATCCTGGCTTTATAGCTGCTAACTCAACTTTAGGTTTAGTAGAGATCGATGCTGTCAAAGCATCTTCAGATGTTAGAGAAACAGGAATTATGAATCCACATATTAGAAGTGTGATTGCATACAATGCAGAAAGTAAAGTTGTAGAATCTATGCGACCTAATGGAGTTTTAATGGCACAGATAACACCACGAGGAGGTACTATATCTGGAACTTCTTCAGTTGTTCAATTGGATGCTTGGAACTGGGAAGATGCTTCCATAAAAAATGATGATGCTATCCATATAAATTGGCCTTCTAGTTTTACAAATGGAAGATGGTGGCTAGGAGAAGATCCTGCTTTAAAACCGGACAAAAACTACCTTAAAAAAACGGAAGAAATAACCTCTTTTTTTAAAAATGCAAAACAGTATCAAAACAAAAAAAATCCAGTAAAGAATTTACCCTTTTCCTCAACTAAGGGATTATTTTTAGGTTCTCAAAAGCTATTCATCCATGCAAGCGGACAAAGAGAAATTACCGATGCTGTTCATATGGCAACAGATTTAGGGATTAACAATTTAGTTTTAGTTAATGGTCATGAAGCAGAAAAAGTTTCAGATTTACTGGTTAAGCACAATATTTCAGTAGTACTTGAAAGACCCCATAGAAATCCAGAAAGTGAAGACCATGCCTATGACTACACCTATACGATTGCAAAAACATTAACAGATTTAGGGATTTTAGTTGGTATAGGTATGGAAGGCCAAATGGAAAGAATGAATACTCGTAATTTACCATTTTACGCGGGTACTTTTGCTGCTCACGGATTAGATAAAGAGGATGCTGTTAAATTAATTACAAACAATGCTGCGAAAATTCTTGGAATTGATAACAAGGTTGGAACTCTTGAGGTTGGTAAAGACGCTACTTTATTTATTTCTAAAGGAGATGCTCTTGATATGAGAGGAAATGTTTTAACTGAAGCTTTTATTCAAGGAAGAAACATAAGTTTAGAATCTCACCAAACCAAATTATGGAAACGTTATTCTAATAAATTTAAATCAGAATAAAAAAAATTAAAAAGGGCACTATTAAATTAGAGCCCTTTTTTTATGAGAATACTGTTTAAAAAGAATTAAAAAGTATAAATTTGTAAGGAACTAAACATTAAATGTTTCAAAGTAAATGAAACAAATACAAAGTCTTCAAAATCCACTCATAAAAAATATTCTCAAACTCCAAGAGAAATCCCGGGAAAGGAAAAAACAACAATTATTTATCATTGAGGGAAAAAGAGAGGTTGAACTCGCATTTAAGAGTGATTTTGAGATTGAATCACTTCTATTTATTTCTCAAAAAATAGAGCATCAATATTTAAAACAGTTTAATGCTAAAGAAGTAATTGAAATTACTTCCGAGGTATATCAAAAAATAGCTTATCGAGAATCAACAGAAGGAATTATAGCTATAGCTAAATCAAAATACATTGATTTAAAGTCACTAACTTTCAAAAACAAACATCCATTAATTTTAGTGCTTGAAGGTATAGAAAAACCTGGAAATATTGGTGCGATGATTCGAACTGCAGATGCAGCTAATATTGATGCTGTAATTTTAGCAGATCCAAAGACAGATCATTTTAACCCCAATGTAATAAGATCTAGTGTAGGAGGAGTTTTTACTAAAAAAATTGTGATCTCTTCGTCAGAAGAAATCATAGCATTTTTAAGACAAAAAAACATAAAAATGTATGCTGCAACTTTACAAAACTCAAACAAATATACAGATGAAGATTACACAGAAGCATCAGCGATTATTGTTGGTACAGAAGCTAATGGATTAACACAAATTTGGAGAAACCATTCAATAAAAAATATTAATATTCCAATGCAAGGAGAAATTGACTCTATGAATGTTTCTGTAGCTGCTGCAATATTACTTTTTGAAGCAAAAAGACAACGAAATTTTAAATGATAAATAGATGAAAGTACTTGGTATGGATATTGGTGGTTCTGGAATTAAAGCTGCTATTGTAGACACTAAAACAGGTGAATTAATCTCTGAAAGACATAGAATAGCAACGCCAAAACCAGCAACACCAGATGCTATTGCTAAAATTGTAAAAGAAATGGTTACCTATTTTAATTGGAATAAAGCTGTTGGATGTAGTTTTCCAACAACAATAATAGATGGGAAATGTATACATTCTGGTAATTTAAGTACAAAGTGGAAAAATATACAAGTTGATGAATTTTTTCAAAGTATTTGTAATATTCCTTTTTACATAAGTAATGATGCTGATTTAGCAGGTATAGCCGAGGTAACTTTAGGAGCTGGTAAAGGAAAAAAAGGTGTAGTGCTTGTTATTACTATAGGAACTGGAATAGGATCTGGTTTATTTAACAATGGAAAATTAATTCCTAATTTAGAAATAGGAAAATTACTCCATAAAGATGGAGAAATAATTGAGTTCTTTTGTGCAGATTCTATCAGAAAAAAAGAAGAATTAACACTACAGGAATGGGCTCTTCGCTTTGATGTTTTACTTCAATACATCAAAACAATATTCTCGCCTAATCTAATTATTCTAGGAGGTGGTATTAGTAAAAAATATGATAAATTTAAAGACCATTTGAGTACAGATGTAAAGATTAAAGTTGCTAAGTTTAAAAATAATGCAGGAATTATTGGCGCAGCTATGTATGCTAGCAAAAAGATTAGTAAATAATGGAACCCACTACCCTATTTAATATTCTAATAAGCATTTTATTAATAAAATTTGTTTTAGATACGGTTTTAAATCATTTAAATGCTAAACATTTTAATGACACTCCACCCAATGAAGTTTCTGATGTTTATGAAATAGATGAATACCGAAAATCTCAACAATACAAAAAAACGAATCACAACTTTAATATATTTTCTTCATTATTTTCTTTACTTACAATACTTAGTTTTTTCTTTTTTAACGGATTTTTAATGTTAGATAATTTTGCAAGAGGATTTTCTGACAATACCATAACCACAACTTTAATTTTTTTTGGAATTATAAGTATTGGAAGTGATATAATAAGCATACCATTTTCGTTATATAAAACCTTTGTAATAGAGGGGGGATTTGGATTTAATAAAACGAGTAAAAAAACTTTCTTTTTAGATAAGTTGAAAGGACTTTTGATGACTATTTTTCTTGGAGGAGCTATTCTAGCATTAATTACTTGGTTTTATGAATTCACAGGAAGTTATTTCTGGCTTTACACTTGGGGATTAATTACCCTTTTCTCCCTATTTATGAATATGTTTTATTCTAAACTTATTGTTCCTCTTTTTAATAAACAAACCCCTTTAAAAGAGGGAGAACTTAAAAACGCTATTGCAAAATATACAAATTCTGTTGGATTTAAGGTAGATCATATTTTTGTGATTAATGGATCAAAACGTTCTACAAAAGCTAATGCCTATTTTTCTGGTTTTGGAAATCAAAAAAGGATTACGCTTTATGATACACTTATAAATGATTTAAGTACTGATGAAATTGTAGCTGTGTTAGCACATGAAGTGGGTCATTACAAAAAAAAACATATCATTTTTAATTTGACAGCTTCAGTTATGCTTACTGGTTTTACTTTATTTCTATTATCGTTATTCATTAATACACCAATATTTTCGTTAGCATTAGGGGTTTCAATTCCTAGCTTTCACATCGGTTTAATTACATTTGGAATTTTATATTCACCCATAACTCAAATTACGGGAATGTTTATGAATTTCATGTCTAGGAAATTTGAATATCAAGCTGATAATTATGCTAAAAAAACAGTAGCTAGTGAACCACTAATTAGTTCACTAAAAAAATTATCAAAAAATAGTTTAAGCAATCTAACACCTCATTTTCTATACGTTTTTATTCATTACTCACATCCAACTCTACTGAACAGAATAAAAAACTTAAAGTAATAAACTCGACTTAAAAATTTGCTCAAATATAATTTTTACACTACATTCATTACTTGTAGAAAAGCACCGCGTAATGTGGTGTTTAATTACAATTTTTCTTGATACATATAAACTAATTTTTGAATTACAAGGCAACCATAGAAGAAGAAAATAAAGAAATAGCTAAACGCTATAAAAATCTCTTAAAAGAAACCTATCAAACATTATCAAGATCGGATAAATTAATGATACGGAAAGCATTTAATTTATCTGTCGAAGCACATTCAAATCAAAGAAGGAAAACTGGTGAACCTTATATTTTTCATCCAATATCAGTTGCTAAAATTGTAGCCAATGAAATTGGATTAGGAGCCATATCTATTGCAGCTGCTTTATTGCATGATGTTGTTGAAGATACAGCTTATACATTAAATGATATAGAACGTTTATTTGGGGAAACTGTTGCTAGAATCGTAAGTGGTTTAACTAAAATTTCTAGTCTTAAAAAAGATAAAGATCATTCGATACAAGCTGAGAATTTCAGAAAAATGTTACTCACTCTACATGACGATGTTCGTGTGATTTTAATTAAAGTAGCAGATAGGTTGCATAATATGCAAACAATGGATGCTATGCCCGCTTATAAACAAGTGAAAATTGCTTCTGAAACTTTATATATTTATGCTCCTCTAGCGCATCGCTTGGGGTTATATAATATAAAAACTGAATTAGAAGATTTAGGCCTAAAATATACTGAACCTGAGGTATATAAAGATATTTTAAGTAAAATAAGTGAAAGTAAAGAAGATCAAGAGATCTATATAAAATCATTTGAAAATACTTTGAATAGTGGTCTAAGCAAAGAAAGTTTTAAATATCAAATTAAAGGACGTTTTAAATCTATTTTTTCTATCAGAAGAAAAATGCGCAAGCAAAATGTTTCTTTTGAAGAGGTTTATGATAAGTTTGCCATCAGAATTATATATGAGCCTACTTCCAAAGACGAAAAATTTGATGCTTGGAAAATTTATTCAATAGTTACTGATTATTTTAAACCTAATCCCTCTCGTCTTAGAGATTGGATTTCTCAACCAAAATCTACAGGGTATGAGGCATTACACATCACTGTTGTTGGACCTCAATCAAAATGGGTAGAAGTTCAAATTCGATCAAACAGAATGGATGAAATAGCAGAAAAGGGTTATGCAGCACATTTTAAATATAAACAAGGCATAGAAAATGATAATGGTTTGGATGGTTGGTTAAATCGACTAAAGGAAACTTTAGAAAACCAAAGTATTAATGCAGTTGATTTTGTAGAAGATTTTAAATTAAACCTTTATGCTAAAGAAATTTATGTTTTCACTCCAAAGGGTGACTTAAAATCTTTACCTAAAGGGGCTTCAGCATTAGATTTTGCTTTTTCAATACATACTGATGTTGGGTTAAAATGTAGAGGTGTAAAAGTAAATGGGAAGTTAGTTCCTTTAAGTTTTGAACTCTCAAGTGGAGATCAAATTGAAGTTTTTACAACTTCTAATAATAAACCCAATGCTCGTTGGTTAGATTTTGTTTTAACTGCAAGGGCAAGAACAAAAATTAAAACTGCATTAAAAGAACAAGAAAAAAAGATTGCAGAAGAAGGTAAAGCAATATTAGCTAGAAAGCTACGACACTTGAAAATTAATTTTAATGAAAAGTCTTTAAATGAATTGGTTGTTTTTTTTAAATTAAAAACCAGCTTTGATCTATTTTTTAGAATTGGAAATGGAGCAATCGATAATACCCAACTGAAGAATTTTGTGAGTCAGAGAAACAACATGATTGTTAACTTCTTTAAGAAACGCTTAGTAAGACCACCATCAAAAGAATTAATTAACAAAGAAGAAGTTTCTACCAAATATGACGATCTTGTTTTTGGGACAGAGGAGGAAAAATTGGATTATACTGCATCTAAATGTTGCAAGCCAATTCCAGGAGATAAAGTATTTGGTTTCATTACTATAAATGAGGGAATTAAAATTCATAAAAATGATTGTCCAAATTCAATTTCATTACAATCTAATTACGCTTACAGAGTTATTAAAGCAAAATGGATAGATTCTACAAATCAAGAATTTAAAGCAATTTTGAAGGTAAGTGGAGAAGACAACAAAGGAATTGTAAATAATTTAACTAAAATTATCTCAAATACTATGGATGTATTTATCCATAGCATAAATATTGCTGGGAATGAGGGGGTTTTTGATGGAAAACTATCAATTAGTGTTAAAAATAGAACCCAGCTAAATAAATTGATAGAAAGTATAAAAAAGGTTGAAGGTGTAAAAAAAGTGCAACGTGTTAATACAATGTAAATAACCTTCTGTAAAAACATTAATTTATAACAATAATAACATTAAATTTGTTTACTTATAAAGTGATATTATGGTCTCAAAAAACAATCAAGAAGTTGTAAAAAGAGTATTTACAACTTTTTTAGAAGAGAACAAGCACAGGAAAACTCCGGAGAGATATGCTATCCTACAAGAAATATATGATGTAGATGAACATTTTGATATTGAATCTTTATATATCAATATGAAAAACAAAAATTACCGGGTAAGCAGAGCAACATTATACAATACAATAGATTTATTGCTTGATTGTGGTCTTGTCAGAAAACACCAATTTGATGGTCAGTCTATGGCTCGCTATGAAAAAAGTTATTTTGACAAACAACATGACCACGTAATACTTACCGATACTGGAGAAGTTAAAGAGTTTTGTGATCCTAGAATTCAAGTTATTAAAAAAACAATTGAAGAAGTTTTTGATATAGATATTCATAATCATTCACTTTACTTTTACGGAACAAAAAAACAATCAAAAAACTAATTTTTTAGAATTAAATTACATGGGGGTAGATTTATTACTTGGTCTTCAATGGGGAGATGAAGGGAAAGGAAAAATTGTAGATGTTCTTACCAAGAACTATGACATTATAGCAAGATTTCAAGGAGGACCAAACGCAGGTCATACTCTTATCTTTGATGGACACAAGCATGTTTTACATACAATTCCCTCTGGAATTTTTCATGAAAGTGCTTTAAATGTTGTTGGAAATGGTGTTGTTATAGATCCTGTAATTTTCAAAAAAGAATTAGAAAATCTTGATAAACATAACATTGATTATGAATCGAAATTACTTATTTCTAGAAAGGCACATTTAATATTACCAACTCATAGATTATTAGATGCTGCTTCAGAGACTTCAAAAGGTAAGGCTAAGATTGGTTCTACTCTCAAAGGTATTGGTCCAACATATATGGATAAAACTGGAAGAAATGGAATGAGAATTGGAGATTTAGAAATGGACAATTGGAAAGATAAATATCAAGCCTTGACCTCAAAGCATATCAAAATGTTGGATTTTTTCAATGTAGATATACAATACAATCTAAAAGAGCTAGAAGAGGAATTTTGCAAGGGTGTTGATAAATTAAGAAGATTACAATTTATTGATAGTGAAGAATTCTTAAACAATGCTGTCAAAGAAAAGAAAACAATACTCGCTGAGGGAGCCCAAGGTTCATTATTAGACATAGATTTTGGTACGTACCCGTTTGTTACCTCCTCAAATACTACCGCAGCTGGAGCTTGTACAGGTTTAGGTGTTGCACCAAATAGAATTGGTGAAGTGTTTGGTATTTTTAAAGCGTACACAACTCGAGTAGGTTCTGGTCCTTTTCCAACAGAATTATTTGATAAAGATGGGGCAAAAATGGCAAAAGTAGGTCATGAATTTGGAGCAACAACAGGTAGACCAAGACGCTGTGGATGGTTAGACTTAGTAGCTTTAAAATATGCTGTTGATATCAATGGTGTTACTCAATTAATGATGATGAAAGGAGATGTTCTCTCAGGGTTTAAAACATTAAAAGTTTGTACATCCTACAACTATAAAGGAGAGGAAATTAGTCATCTACCTTATAATATTGAACCAGAAAATGTATCTGTAAATTACACTGAATTTAAGGGTTGGGATGAAGATTTAACAAAGATGACTTCTGAAGATCAATTGCCTAAAAACTTACTAGACTATGTAGCTTTTGTAGAAAGAGAGACTGGTGTGCCTGTTAAAATTGTTTCTGTAGGCCCAGATAGAAAGCAAACTATTCTTCGGTAGTTTTATAGTATAATTAAGAGATTTAGGGTTGTCATTTCAGTATTTTAGCCAAAAGAAAGTAACAGTTTGAAAAATTTACTGATCATATTTTTTATTTTAATTACATCTATAGGATTTTCTCAGGAAAAGAAAATTATATATGATGCTGATTTGCAGTTCGTTGATGAGGAAAAATATCCCGGAGCAACAGTACTTATAGGAAATGTAAAAATGATTCACGCTGGTGCTATCTTAACCTCACAAAAAGCCTTTTATTATAAAAAAGAAAACTTTTTTAAAGCCATTGGTAATGTAATAATCAATCAAGGAGATACAGTAAAACAATTTAGTAATTACGTAGATTACGATGCGAATTTTAAAAAATCTGTCTCTTGGGGTAATGTTGTTTTAAAAGATCCAACCATGACGTTAACAACAGATACTCTCTATTTTAACAGAGCTAGTCAATTACTTTTTTATAAAGATCATGCAATTATTAAAGATGAAACTAATGTTCTAGAAAGTAAAAATGGTAACTACTATTTAAAACAAAAGAAATTTACTGCAACAACTAAAGTAACCGTTACCAATCCAGATAATGTTATAGCTTCAAATCATTTAGACTATTATACCAACTCAGGACATGCTTTTTTGTATGGGCCATCTACCATAACTAATCAAAAAGATAATAATAAAATATATTCTGAAAGAGGTTTTTACAATACAAAAACGGATATATCGCATTTTGTAAAAAATGCTAAACTTTATTTAGATGATCGAACTATTGAAGGTGATAGTTTATTCTACGACAAAATTCGTGGCTTTGCCTCAGCTACAAATAATATTAAGGTTATCGATACTGCTGAAAATTTCATGGCTAGAGCAAACTATGCAGAATATTTTCAAAAAAAAGATTCAATTTATATGATCAAAAGAGCTGTAGCAATTTCTGTTGTAGAAAATGATTCAACTTTTATTCATGGTGATACTCTTTTAGTCACTGGCAAAAAAGAACACAGAATTATTCGGTCATATAATAATGTGAAAATTTTTAAATTAGATCTTCAAGGTAAATGTGATTCTTTACATACCAATCAATCAACAGGTATTACAAAAATGTATGTTAATCCGATATTATGGTCTGAAAAGAGTCAAATAACTGGAGATAGCATCAAATTATTAAGCAATACAAAAACTGAAAAATTAGATTCTTTAAAAATATTAGGAAACTCCTTCATAATTCAAAAAGATTCGATAGATCCAGAAAATTTCAACCAAATTAAAGGTAGGAACATGTATGGTAAATTTATTGACAATCAACTTAAAACCCTTTTAGTTAAAGGAAATGGAGAAGCAATAAACTTCAACAGAAATGATGAAGGAGTTTTAGAAACCATTACTAAACAATATTGTAGTAATATCGAATTTGATTTACTAGATAGTGAAATCAATCAAATTAAATGTTTAAATATGTCAGATGGTAAAACCTATCCACCATCATTATATCCAGAAAATGATAAGCGTTTAAAAGGTTTTATCTGGCGTGAATCCGAACAACCAAAAAGAAAAGAAGATATATTTTTAAAAAATAGTAAGATAAAAAAGAATAACAAAGAAGGTCAGTTATTTGGTTCAGGAGAAAATAGTTCTAGACAGAATTAATATAAATTGAATCCATAAATTCTAATGGTGAAAAATGATTTCTTAACATATCAAGCACAAACAAGTCCATATCCTTTATCAATTGAGGTTAAAAAAGCTAAAGGATCCTATATATATGACAGCAATGGAAAAAAATACTTAGATTTTGTTGCTGGAGTTTCTGCAAATAGTTTAGGTCATAGACACCCTAAAGTAACTAGAGCAGTAAAAAAGCAATTGAATAAATATACTCATGTAATGGTGTATGGAGAATTTATTCAAGAACAACCGCTTAAGTTAAGTAAACTTTTAGCTTCCACCTTACCTAAAGCCTATAGTGTTTATCTAACAAACTCAGGAACAGAAGCTTGTGAAGGTGCATTAAAACTAGCAAAAAGACATACAAAACGATATGAAATTATTTCTGCACATGAGTCTTATCATGGAAACACNCAAGGCTCTATGAGTGTTTCAGGAGCAGAAATTCAAAACAGGGCCTTTAGACCTTTAGTACCAGGCTCAAAATTTATNAANTATAACTCATTACAAGATTTAAGTAAAATCACACAAAATACTGCGGCAGTTATTTTAGAGACTATTCAGGGAGGAGCTGGGTTTATTATTCCAAAAAATGATTATTTAAAAAAAATAAAAAAACGATGTGAAGAAGTAGGTGCATTATTAATTTTAGATGAAATACAAACTGGAATTGGACGAACAGGTAAATTTTGGGGTTTTGAACATTACGGAATTACTCCAGATATTATCATTACTGGAAAAGGTTTAGGTGGTGGAATGCCAATTGGTGCATTTATTGCTGAAAAAAATCTAATGGATTTATTAAAAGAAAATCCTACACTAGGTCATATAACTACCTTTGGAGGACATCCTGTTATAGCTTCTGCTGGAGTTGCTACAGTTCAAACAATTTTAGATTCAACATTAATTAAAGAAACACTTGAAAAAGAAGCATTAATTAGAAAGCTTTTAATACACCCAAAAATCAAAGAAATAAGAGGCAAAGGATTAATGCTTGCTGCCATTGTTGAGTCTAATGAAATGGCTTCNAAAATCATTCATAAATGCTTAGATTACGGATTAATTTTATTTTTCCTCTTGTTCGAGGGAAAAGCGATTAGAATTACCCCACCACTTACGATATCAAAAAAAGAAATTATAAAAGGTTGTGAAATTTTAAGAAAAGTTATCGATGAATTAGATGCATAAAGTCTAAAGACTATAAAATAAAAAAACTCCTAATTAGATTAGGAGTTTTTTTTGATTAAATCTTAACTATGAATTATGCATTTTGCTTTTTAATTAAGTTTAAAGCAGAACCCTCATTATACCATTCAATCTGTCCTGAATTATAAGTGTGATTGGTTTTTATAAAATCAACGCTACCATCATCATGAATCACTTCAATAGTCAGTTGTTTTCCTGGAGAAAACTCATGTAAATCTGTAAAGTTGAAAGTATCGTTTTCTTGAATTAAATCATAATCTGATTCATTAGCAAAAGTTAAACCTAACATTCCTTGCTTCTTTAAATTTGTTTCATGAATTCTAGCAAAAGATTTTACGATTACAGCTACAACACCTAAGTGACGAGGTTGCATAGCTGCGTGTTCTCTTGAAGAACCTTCACCATAATTGTGATCTCCGACAACTATAGAATGAATCCCAGCTTTTTTATATGAACGTTGAACATCAGGAACACCTGCATATTCTCCTGTAAGTTGATTTTTCACAAAATTAGTTTTCTTTCCAAAAGCGTTTACAGCCCCGATAAGGGTATTGTTGGCAATATTATCTAAATGACCTCTGAAACGTAACCAAGGACCAGCCATTGATATGTGATCTGTTGTACATTTACTAAAAGCTTTGATTAATAGTTTCGCTCCTTTAATTTCATTCCCTATAGGTTTGAATGGCGTTAACAACTGTAGTCGTTCAGATTCTTCATTAACTACAACTTTAACATGCCCTCCATCTGCTTCAGGAGCTAAAAATCCATTATCCTTTACCTCAAAACCTTTTGGTGGCAATTCCCATCCTGTTGGCTCATCAAACATTACCTTGTCTCCATTAGAATTTATGAGTGAATCCGTTAGTGGATTGAAATCTAATCTCCCAGCAATAGCAATTGCTGCTGTGATTTCCGGTGAGGCAACAAAAGCATGGGTATTAGGGTTTCCATCAGCTCTTTTTGCAAAGTTTCTATTGAAAGAGTGAATAATACTATTCTTGGGTGCATTTTTGGGATCGCTATACCTTGCCCACTGACCTATACAAGGTCCACAAGCATTGGTGAAAATTTTAGCATCTAATTTTTCAAAAATTGATAAAATACCATCTCGCTCTGCAGTATATCGAACTTTTTCTGAACCTGGGTTGATACCTAAATCAGCTTTCATGGTTAACCCTTTATCTAAAGCTTGTTGGGCTATTGAAGATGCTCGAGATAAATCTTCGTAAGATGAGTTTGTACATGAACCTATTAAACCCCACTCCACTTGAAGTGGCCATTCGTTAGAGGTTGCTTTTGTATTCATATCCTTACCTATTTCTGTAGATAAATCTGGAGTAAATGGACCATTTAATAAAGGTCCTAGTTCAGATAAATTAATTTCAATCACTTGATCAAAATATTGATCTGGATTTGAATATACTTCAGGATCTGCAGTAAGATAATGTTTAACTTTATTGGCTGCATCAGCAACATCTGATCTATCAGTAGCTCGAAGATATCGCTCCATAGATTCATCATATCCAAATGTTGATGTTGTAGCTCCTATCTCTGCTCCCATATTACAAATTGTTCCTTTTCCGGTGCAAGACATTGCAGTAGCTCCAGGACCAAAATATTCTACAATTGCACCAGTACCTCCTTTTACGGTTAAAATTTGTGCGACTTTTAAAATTACATCTTTTGGTGCTGTCCAACCAGATAATTTACCTGTTAATTTTACACCTATTAACTTAGGAAATTTTAATTCCCAAGCCATACCAGCCATTACATCAACAGCATCTGCACCTCCTACTCCAATTGCAATCATACCTAAACCACCAGCATTTACGGTATGAGAATCTGTACCGATCATCATTCCACCAGGGAATGCATAATTTTCAAGAACTACTTGATGAATAATTCCTGCACCAGGTTTCCAAAATCCTAAACCATATTTATTAGAGACTGACTCTAAAAAATTAAAAACTTCGCTACTTACGGTATTTGCGTGTTTTAAATCATTAGATGCACCATCTTTTGCTTGTATTAAATGATCACAATGTGTAGTTGTAGGAACAGCCACCTTACTCTTACCAGCTTGCATAAATTGTAACAAAGCCATTTGAGCTGTAGCATCTTGTAATGCTATTCTGTCCGGAGCAAAATCTACATAATCTTTTCCTCTGACATATGCTTTATTTGATTTTCCATCCCATAAATGAGAATATAATATTTTCTCAGCAAGGGTTAAAGGTTTACCAGTAATTTCTCTAGCAGCATCAACACGTTCTTTAATGTTGCTGTAAACCCTTTCAATCATATTTATATCAAATGCCATAAAAAGTATTTTTTCTGTTTATTTAAGTATCGCAAAACTAAGGATTTTGAATGATATTTAAAAAATAAACAACAAATAGGTTTGATTTAAAGAATAATAACGCAAAAAAGTGATATTACTAAGAATACCTTAAAAAAAACAAGCTTATAAAGGTTTATTTTATGAATACGATAAAAAAAGCAGACCAATAAGCCGGATTCTGTTCCCTTAATAGAGTCTTATCATTTATCTAGTTCTAAAATTACTCTTAGAATCGATCTGCCTACCCCTTAGAATCGGGCGAGTAACCCTCAAACTCTAATGTACATGACATTGCACCGCACAGAGTTTACCTGGTTTCACTACAGCCGAACTGTACCTGCTTTCTGTTGCACTTGTCCTCAATTTACATTGGACGGATGTTATCCGCTGTGCTACTCTATGGTGTCCGGACTTTCCTCTTTTTAAAACTAATCTATCATACTATGTAAAAATAAATTAGGTTTTTAAAAGCGATAAGATAGGTCTGCTTTATGACTTCAAAAGTACAATCTTTATTTATAATAAAAACCCACTCAAAAAAAAATGAGTGGGAAAAAATTGCTATGAAAAAGATTTTTTTATGAAAACATATCTTTTACTTTTTCAAAAAAAGATTTGTCAGATTTTTTTGGTGATGGAATGAAATTCTCATCGTTTTTCATTTTTTCAAAAAATTGACGTTGTTCTTTTGTTAATTCTTGTGGAGTCCAAACATTTATATGAATTAAAAAATCTCCTGTACCATATCGTTCAATGCTAGGAAGCCCTTTACCTTTAAGTCTTAAAATTTTACCTGATTGTGCGCCAGACTCAATTTTAATCTTCACCTTTCCTGTAAGAGTTTGTACCTCTTTACTAACACCAAGCACAGCCTCAGATAAGTTTATATATAAATCAAAATGTACATTTGTCCCTTCTCTTTTTAGAGTCTCGTGTTGAATTTCCTCTATCAACACTAATAAATCACCAGAAATTGAATTTTTACCAGGTGCTTCATTTCCTTTACCTCCAACTTTCAGTTGTACACCTTCAGTAACACCAGCAGGTATATTTATAGAAACTGTTTCTTCTTTTGCAATGAGTCCTTGAGCATCTGCACCATTAGGCTTGCTAGAAATAACTTCACCGCTTCCCTGACAGGTAGTACAAGTAGTAGCTGTTTGCATTCTTCCAAGGATCGTATTGGTTACTCGCATTTGTTGTCCAGTACCATTACAAGAAGGACATGTTTTGTAGGAAACTCCATCTGCTTGAATTTTTCTACGAACTTTAACTTTCTTTTCAACCCCTTTAGCTATTTCTTCAAGCGTTAGTTTTACACGAATACGCATGTTAGATCCTTTCACTCTTGCTTGACGTTGACCTCCACCACCAAAGCCTCCGAAACCACCACCAAAACCACTTCCACCAAAAATATCACCAAATTGGCTAAAAATATCATCCATATTCATACCTCCACCACCAAAGCCGCCACCTCCTTGGGCGCCTTCAAAGGCTGCATGACCATATTGATCATATCGTGCTTTTTTGTTTCCATCACTCAAAACTTCGTATGCTTCCGCTGCTTCTTTAAACTTTCCTTCAGCAGAAGTATCATTTGGGTTTTTATCAGGATGGTATTTAATAGCCATCTTACGATAAGCTTTTTTAATCTCAGCTGAACTGGCAGATTTGCTAATTCCTAGTGTATCGTAATAATCTTGTTTTGCCATATTATTTTTTATTTTTCCTAAAAGGAGAAGTGATCTATATTTATTTTAATCTGTTAGACAAATGAATAATTTATGATTGTCCAATAACTACTTTAGGGTAGCGTATGATTTTGTCTCCTAACTTATAACCTTTCTCAACAGCATCGATTACCTTACCTTTTAACTTATCTGATGGTGCAGGTATTTGTGTAATGGCTTCATGAATTTCGGCATCAAATACATCTCCTTTATTCACTTCAATTTCGGTTAATCCTTTTTGAGTAAGTGTATTTTTAAACTTATCATTAATTAATTGCATTCCTTTTAAAAGCTCTTTGTCTTTTACCTTCTTAATTTCAGTTAAACCTCTGTCAAAATCATCCATGATTGGCAGTAAAGATGTCATAAGCTCTTGACTGGCAGTCTTAAATAATTCTATTCTTTCTTTTGAAGTTCTTTTTTTATAATTCTCAAACTCAGCAAAAAGACGTAAATATTTATCTTTCTCTTGCTGAATAAGTTCCTCAGAAGTTGGCTTAACTTCATCAATATCTTGGTTTTCATTAACTTGAGGATTATTCTCTGAATCTTTTATTTCTTCTTCTTGTTTGTTTTCTTTAGTNCTCATTTTATAAATTGTTAAAATGTTTACATTTTATATTCAATAATTTTGCCAATAAAAAAATAGTGTCAAAGTGACACTATTTAGGATGTAAGGTTAAAAGTTTAGTAAAAATTAATCTTCTATTCTTTCTATTTTTGCTCCCAAAGATCGCAAACGATTTTCAATATCTTCATAGCCCCTATCGATCTGCTCAATATTATTTATAATACTTGTTCCTTTGGCTGATAATGCTGCAATTAATAAAGATATTCCAGCTCTAATATCTGGTGAGGTCATTTTTGTTGCTTTCAATTGCGATTGACGATTATGGCCTATAACAGTAGCTCTATGGGGATCACATAAAATAACTTTTGCTCCCATATCTATGAGTTTATCTACAAAGAATAAACGGCTTTCAAACATTTTTTGATGTATCAGAACTGTTCCTTTTGCCTGAGTAGCAATAACCAGAACAATACTTAATAAATCAGGTGTAAAGCCAGGCCAAGGAGCATCTGAAACAGTTAGAACGGAACCATCTATATAATTTTGAATCTCATAACTTTCTTGAGAAGGAATATAAATATCGTCTCCTTTTTTTTCTAATTGAATTCCTAATTTTTTAAAAACAGATGGAATCTGACCAAGATTTTCCCAACTAACATCTTTAATTGTAAGTTCAGATTGTGTCATTGCTGCTACACCTATCCAACTTCCAATCTCGATCATATCTGGAAGAACTCTGTGCGTACAACCTTTTAAAGAATTCACTCCTTTAATAACTAACAAATTAGAGCCAACACCACTAATATTAGCCCCCATACTATTCAACATTTTAGACAATTGCTGAATGTAGGGTTCACAAGCTGCATTATATATTTTGGTAGTTCCTTTAGCCAATACAGAAGCCATAATAATATTGGCAGTTCCAGTAACAGAGGCTTCGTCAAGTAACATTTCTGTACCCTTCAATCCTTCAGGAGCTTCTACTCCATAAAAATACTCTTCTTTATTGTATCTAAAGTTTGCTCCTAAACGAATAAAACCCTCAAAATGTGTATCTAATCTTCTTCTACCTATTTTGTCACCTCCAGGNCTAGGAATATANCCNTTACCAAAACGNGCCAATAATGGNCCAACTATCATAATAGATCCACGTAAAGAACTTCCATCTCGCTTAAAATCTTGAGATTCTAAATANTCTAGATTTATGTTGTTTGCTTGAAAAGAATATGAGTTTTTTCCTAATTTATCGATATTGACTCCTAATTCTCCTAAAATAAAAATTAATTTATTGATGTCTATGATATCAGGAATGTTATGAATAATTACTTTTTCTGGAGTTAATAAAACAGCACATAAAATTTGAAGTGCTTCATTTTTTGCCCCCTGTGGTGTAATGGTTCCATTTAATTTGTGTCCACCCTCTATCTTGAATGAAGCCATATTATCTTTTTCTATTTTTGTGTTGGTAATTTTTACCTTTATTGTTCTTGTGATTAGAACTTCCTTGACCTTGAGAATTTCTTTTTCTAAGAAGATTTTTTATTTCAGACAATACTTCTTCAGTATTTCTAATATCAATTTTTCCATCAGAAAGTTCATACAGGTGTGAAAATATTACGTCATCTTCAACAGTATCTTTGTTCCAATTTAAAAAACACTTCTTCATATGGTTGGCAATGGAAAATACTAATGCATCTTTCATTTCTCCATCATCCCAAGTTAATGCCAAATCAATCATAATTTGAATATTATTTCCATAAAATCGATATTTATTAGCAGATTTAGGGTAAGCTAATGGAGTTGGTTTCTCTTGAAGCTCCTCTTTTGAAGGTCTTGGATAAGGAGATTCTGCATCTAATTTAAAATCAGACATAATATAAAGTTGATCCCAAAGCTTATGTTTGAAGTCAGGAACATCTCTTAAATGGGGTTGTAAATTTCCCATCACATCAATAATGGCCAGTGCCATAGTATTGCGTTCTTCTTTTGTTTCTAAGGCAATACAGTGATCCACTAATTTTTGAATGTGCCTTCCATATTCAGGAATAATTAAATGAGGTCTTTCTGCATTATATTCTAAATCGTACTCTATCATATCATTTGGTGTATTGTAATCTAACTTTTGTGCAAATTAAGTATTTATTTTTGGTTTGACTTAAAAAATCATCAACCAATCACTTTCAATTTTGCAAATTGAAGTAATAGTTTCTTTTTACCTACGGTACCAAACTGAATTTCAGCTTTTTTATTAGGACCTGCTCCCTCTAAATTTAAAACTTCTCCTCTGCCAAAACGATTGTGTTCAATGATATTTCCTACAACAATTTTATTATCAAATAAATTTGTTTTGGGTTGAGCATGTGCTACTTTTTTTAAATTTTTAGGTGGAGTAAAAACAACTTTGTTTTCTTGTTTTTTTTCAAATTTCTTTCTTTGAATAGGTTTTTGAAAACGAATTTTCTTTGGTGCATCTCCAAATATATCCTCATTTAAAAATCTATTTATTGCAGGTGCTATTTTTTTAGGTGTAATGTATTCAAGATATTGTTCATCAATTTCTTCTAAAAATCGACTGGGCTCACAATCTATTAGCTTCCCCCATCGATATCTTGTTTTTGTGTAGGTTAAATACGCAACTTTTTCTGCTCTAGTTAGCGCTACATAAAATAGTCTTCGTTCTTCCTCTAATTCAGATCTAGTATTCATACTCATTGCAGAGGGAAATAGATTCTCCTCTAGACCTACTATGTATACATAAGGATATTCTAATCCTTTAGATTGATGAATACTCATAAGAGAAACCTTAGGTTTGTCATCTTTTTTATCTGCATCTAAATCTGTAGCTAAGGCTACTTCTTCTAAAAACACAGGTAATGATGCATCTTCACCACTTTCAATTTTATCAGTTATAAAATCCTTAACTCCGTTTAATAATTCTTGAACATTTTCAACTTTACTAATCGCTTCTGGTGTTCCCTCCTTTTCTAAATCTTTAACAAGTTGTGTTTGTTTTACAACCTGTTCAGTAATTTCAAAAGCATTCAGTTTTTGTGCGTCTATCTGCAGGCGCAGTATCATATTTAAAAAATTCTGAAGTTTAGTTTTTGTGCCAGAATTTAATTTTAAATTAATTTTTTCTAAGTGTTTTAATACCTCAAAAATTGATTTTTTATAATGGTTTGCTGCAATAGTAAGCTTGTCTATGGTAGTTGCACCTATTCCTCTGGCTGGATAATTAATAACCCTTTTTAATGCCTCCTCATCATTAGGATTGATAATCATTCTTAAATAAGACAGTAAATCCTTTATTTCTTTTCTGCCATAAAAAGAAATTCCTCCATAAATTTTATATGCAATACTTTTTTTCCTCAATGCATCTTCAATGGCTCTAGATTGAGAGTTTGTTCTGTATAGTACTGCAAACTGATTATTATGCAGTTGTAAATTCATTTTGTAATCAAAAATAGACTGCGCCACAAAACGCCCTTCTTCACCATCTGAGATAGAACACATTACTTTAATTTGTTCTCCTTTGGCATTAGTTGTCCAAACTTCTTTATCTAATTTGGTTTTATTTTTTTCAATAACAGAATTGGCTGCATTCACGATATTTTGAGTAGAACGATAATTCTGTTCTAACTTAAACATTTTAGTATCTGGATAGTCTTTCTGAAAACTCAATATATTTTGAATGTTAGCACCTCTAAAACTATAAATACTCTGCGAATCGTCTCCAACTACACAAATGTTTTGAAAACGATCTGCCAATGCCTTTACAATAATGTATTGCGAATGGTTGGTATCTTGATACTCATCTACCATGATGTAACGAAAACGATCTTGATATTTTGCCAATACTTCAGGAAAACGAGCTAATAACTCATTGGTTCTCAACAATAAATCATCAAAATCCATAGCTCCAGATTTGAAGCAGCGATCTACATATTCTCGGTAGACATCTCCTACCTTAGGTCTACTTGCCATTAAATCTGCTTCTTGTAGATCTGAATTATTAAAATAAGCTCTAACTGTAATCAGACTATTTTTAAAAGAAGAGATGCGATTTAGAATCTGCTTAGCTTTGTACCTCTCTTTATCCAAACCCATTTCTTTGATGATGGCTCCTATTAAACGAACAGAATCTTGAGTATCATAAATAGTAAAATTAGAAGGGTACCCTAATTTATCTGCTTCAGATCTTAAAATTCTTGCAAAAACAGAATGGAAAGTACCCATCCACAAGTTTTTAGA
>JGI24539J26755_10000098_pt1 | contig 37516 bp, 34 predicted proteins | sample NorSeaMetagenome_2_FD_26755 | JGI IMG/M metagenome (IMG submission 26755) | reverse complement strand
TTAAACTTTTGGGACAATTCATCTTTAACAGGTTTTTATAACAATCAAAATTTGTCTGCATCTTTTTACAATCAATGGGAAACCGTTTACGATTATGAAAATAAAGCAGGTATTTTTAACTTTATTCAACCTCAAAACTTCTTAGTTGGTTATGAAAGCCAAATAAAAAAATCCAACTTTGCTATTGGTGGATATCTAACACACCTCATTCAAAATAACTGGAATAATCGAGAAGCTAATTTAAGTTTATCCTATAAAAATAAGTTTTCAAAGAAAGTAGATGTAAGAATTGGAGCCAATGCAAGTTACCATAAAGACAACTTAGCTGTAAATCAACTTACATTGCGAGAAAAGGCTATAAATAGTGACTATATTTTCACAACAGCGTTAGGAAGTCTTAAAGCTAGATCTAAACAATATTTAAACTATGATTTAAGCGGATTTATAAATCATCCATCTTTTTATGTTGGTTATAATGCCGACAACTTAAAATCGACACGATTAGATGATGAGACAACTTCACAAATAATAAAACATTCAGTTATCTCTGGTATACACTTGCCGGAAGTAAAAAAATTAAAATCCTCATTATTATTTAAATATGAAAAAGAAATATTTCATACCTACACACCCGGCATTGGTATAACTTATAACGACAAGATTTTTGTAATGTCGGAATATGAAGCATTAAAAAAATATAGTTTAACATTAGGGTGTTATCTTTTGAAAGGCCTTAAATTTCAAGGAAGATATTCCATTAGACAATTAGAAAGTAATCAAATTGAACGCATAAACATTAACAACTATACTGAACGAAAAGGTTATGTTTCATTCGGTATTAATTATGCATTTAAATAATGAGAAACATTGTTTACATATTTATAATTTGCACACTTTTTTCTTGTAGAAAAAAAGCCATGATGGATGAAGACTATGAAGAATTGAAATTATCTACCAATTACAAACCAACTGTCACTACTATTTATGTACTAGAGAATTTCCTTGCTATTAATGAATGCTTTTATCAAAACAATTATGTCGATTTAATTGGGTACGCTCCGAATGGATTAAAATATAGCTGGTACAAAAAAAATGAAGAATCTGGTCATACATTTTTATCTAATGATTCAATATTTAGGACTTCAAAAAAAGGAAATTATCAATTAAAACTAGAATACTATAAAGAAGGTCAAGGCGAACTGGATACGACAATTAATATATCATTAAGCTATTGTACTACCTACATCGAAATCCCATCATCCTTCACACCTGATAATGATGGACAATTTGATAAATGGGGACCTATTTCATCAGGAGTTTCTTCACTGCATACTAGAATACAAGACTCAGAGGGTAATATTCTTTTAGAATCAGAAGATTTAGAACCAACTTTTAGTGGTTCTTATTCAGGAGTAAGCTTACCTTCAGGAACGTACCACTACTATTTAACAGGTAGTTACAGATCAGGTTATATTTTTGAGAAAGAAGGAACCTTCGAACTTGTCCGTTAAGTACTACATCATTTAAAAAATCTGTATTTTAGTGTAAATTATATTTCACATGGAGTTTGATGATATTTTAATGGCCTGCGTGCCAGCTGTAATTGTAGCTACAATTTGTTATTTATTAATCAGCCAATTCTTAAGGGCTGAAAGTAAGCGACATATTCTTGAAATTAATAGAGAGACAATAAAATTCACAACTCCTGTAAAGATGCAAGCCTTTGAAAGAGTTATTCTTCTTTTAGAAAGAATTGACCCAATTGAAGTTGTAAACAGAGTAATGAAGCCTGGAATGACATGTGGACAAGTGAAATTATTAGCTCTTGCAGAAATCAAACAAGAGTTCAACCATAACATCACCCAACAATTATATGTTTCTGGAGCTGCTTGGGAACAAGTGAAAACGACAAAGGATGATGCAATAAAACTAATTACAGTTACAAGTACACAGGTTCCTGATCAATTACCAGCAATTGAATTCAGCAAGAAATTAGTAGCTGTTCAAACAGAATTAAATGCGCGCTCAAACGTAATTGCTTTAGAGGTAGTTAAAAAAGAAGCGCGTAAAATATTCTAAAAACGAAACATTTTAGCTTAATATGTGTAAAGACGAAATATTACAAACTACACGATATTTTAATGTTAAACAAAACTCATAAAATAATACTCTTCCCCCTTTTATTATTAGGATTTTTTTTATGTTCTTGCGAAAATAAAAAACCAAAAAATGAATTTAAACGCTATGACCTTTCTGGGCATACGCAAGGCACAACCTTTAACATTGTATATGTTGACTCTACGAATAAGCTACCGTTAATTAAGCATAAAGTAGATTCAATATTAAAAGCTATTGACAACTCTGTTAGTACATACAATGCAAATTCACTAGTTAGTAAATTAAATAAATCTGATTCTTGTTTTTTAATCGACAATCATATTCTTAGTCTCTTTTTATTAAGTGATGAAATTAACTCAATCACAGATGGTGCATTTGACCCGTCCGTAAAACCTTTAGTTAATTTGTGGGGCTTTGGAGCAAATCCAGTAAAATTCAACAATTTATATACTAATATTTCTGATTCATTAAAAAGAGATTCATTAGTTTGCAATTACCGCGACTCTTTAAGTTATGATCTTACTGATTTTGTAGGGTTTGAATATCTGCTATTAAATGGTGACATTATTTACAATTCATTTGAGGATATGTTAAAAGGAGACTTTACAGATAATTTCATTTGTAAAGACGACTCGACAATCCAGCTTACTTTTGACGGTATTGCGCAAGGTTATACAGCTGATGTAATTGGAGACTATCTTAATTTTGAATTAGGAATTGGAAATTACATTGTTGAAGTTGGTGGCGAAATTGTAGCTCAAGGGTATCGAATTGACAGGAAGCCTTGGTTAGTACAAATAGAACACCCGAATACGGAATTAGACGGTGGGCAAGATGAATTGGCACGTGTAAGAATGGACACTAATTTCAGAGCTATAGCAGTTTCTGGAAACTATAGAAAATTTATACAAGAGGGAGATGATAGAATTGTGCATTCAATTGACCCTAGAACTGGAAGACCTTCAAATTCAAACATATTAAGTGCAACTGTGCTAACAGATGAAGCTGCAATGGCGGATGCATACGCTACAGCATTTATGATAATGAGATTAGAAGAAATAATTCCCATTGTTGAAGGCGGAATTCACAATCTTTACGCTTTAATTGTTTACACAGATGCTCAAGGAAATTTAGAAACTTACGTTTCCACTAATCTTGAAGACAAACTCCTCTACCCTGTTCCTCCGAAAAAAGATTAGNTAAGCAACAGCTGCTCCTTCCTCTTCATCACTATCGCACTTATCACCAGGTTGAGCTCCACATAATGAACATGGCTCACCTTCTTGATTAAGCACAGGGTTTTTTGATGCACAAGTACCCGAAAACTCTCCGTCTTTCTTTAACAGAATTTTAACTGCAATTCCGGCAAATCCAATTGCCAAAAATCCGATGGTAACTAAAATTAATTTCCATTCCATAATTGAAGGTTTTAACAAAGATAAAGATTAATTAAAGCCGAATTTTAAAAGAAGTTGATTTGTAGAAAAAGAGACATTTTTAATGTCATAAATCAATTAAATATAATGGTCTTATTCCCAACTACTAAAGTCTTTCTTGAAACGTGTTTTTAACGGCTTTAGCTAAAGTAATCTTCTCTACATCTTGACCCATTTGAACCAAATCGTTAATTGTATTGTGATGACTTACGCGGGACACCTCCTGTTCAATAATCGGTCCCGCATCCAGTTCTTCAGTTACATAATGAGCTGTTGCACCAATAATCTTAACACCTCTAGCGTAAGCCGCGTGATATGGTTTAGCACCTACAAACGCAGGCAAAAAAGAATGATGAATGTTTATAATCCGGCTGCCATACGTCTTAATCAAACCTTCCCCAATTATTTGCATATATCTCGCCAAAACAACAAAATCGATGTTGTTTTCTTTTAGTATTTCCAAATGCTTTTGTTCTTGCTCAACTTTATTATCCTTCGTAATAGGAATGTGATGAAATCTCAATCCAAATTTCTCAACAACGTCTCTTAGGTATTCATGATTAGAAACAACAACTGGAATCTCAACTTGTAAAGTTCCATTATACCATCTACCTAAAAGATCAATTAGACAGTGAGATAACTTAGTCACAAACAAAGCCATTCTCGGCTTTTCATCGTTAAAATAAAGATTAAAACGAATATTAAAACGCTTAGCTAGAAGCGTGTGGAAATATTCTCCGATTTTACTCTTTTCAATCGTAAAATCATCCAAAGACCATTCAATCCTCATGAAAAAATGATTGTTTTCGTGATCTAAGTATTGATCTAGCTCAATAATGTTACCTTTATTTGTATAAATGAATTCTGTAACAGAGCTTACAATACCCTGCTGGTCAGCACATTCAATTAATAGGATCCCGTTAGCCATTTTGAATTTTATATATCATTAAGTTATAAATTTTAGTCCAATTTGAGAACATTGGCTTAAATGTATTTAATACAATCAGCTTTAAGTCTTAATTAAGATAATTAGAAATTTATAAATGGGTAACATTTGTATTATTTGCTGGACAAGTTTCTTCTTCTTCATCTGTTGCTGCTTTTGATTCTCAACTAAAAATCAGCTATATTATGTTTCTTAAAAAAATCGGATGAAATACAACATCAAAGAATTACGACAAAAGTTAAACACGGCTATTCTTGGAATTATTTTCCTAGTCACAAGTAGTTTTTCAAGCTGTGGAGATATTGAACCAGTAAATATAAAGGTTGCTCCTCCAATTGAATTCACTTCTCTTTTGAAAAAAAGAACCGTGAACCTTTCAAATAAAATCGGGAAATCGTTAAGTATCAAACAAAATCGTGATACAGTAACATACTTTTTTAAATACGATAAAAAACAAAAAACCAACACCATTTTAGATTATTATAATGACACTATTCATTTTGGAACTGTTACAAAATATCAAAATATTTATCTTTTAAATGAAGTTCTTGATAACGGTAACTTCAAGTTATCGGCTTTTAAATTAACAGATAGTACTATAATTGGTTTAGGTGATAATTACAGTTTCGACTGGGCCTTGTGGAATGAAATAAATACAGGGTTTTATCACAGTATGCAATTAGACTCTGTTAATCCTTTGGTTTTAACAATGACAAAGAAGCTTACTAAAAGTTTGTTTACAAATACACTAGACAGCCTTCCTGCTAGATATTTAGTTCAAAAAACAATCTTTAAAAGTGAGGATACTCAAACTAATGCAATAAATGAAAAAATCACAGAAAAGCCTTCAATTATAATGAGGGCAAAAAGTATTATCTATCCTAATCCAGTTATTGACAAACTAATTTTAAAAACCAACATTAGACTTATTAATCAGCCATTCAAAATAATTGATCTTAATGGTAAAATCGTCATATCTAGTGTTATTAAAAAAATTAACACCGAGATTGATTGCACAAATATGTTAGGAGGTAATTACATTTTGAATATCCCCTACTCAAATGAATCAATAAAATTAGTTAAAAATTAATTTAACAGAAAGTTTGTTGATTGTCCTAAAAAATATAATTTACATACCTTAATTATTACATCAAACCTGTTGTTAAAGGTTTTAATCCGAGGTAATACCCAAAATAAAAAGTCATTGCAACAACGTAAATAGCAATTGGAATTAACATCTTTTTTGAAAACTTTGGAATTTGAATGGGTGCTAAATTTAACAGTACTATTAATAATAAAAGAACTGTTAATACAATCGAAAATGATGCGTGATTCAAAAACGGCTCGAAGATAAAAGCGAATGAAATAAGTATCCCATTATAATCAACAGCTAGCCCTGTATAGGTTTTACCACCAGTAAGACCATAAATATTAAAATAACTTAATCGTATAGCACAACCTGCTATTACAGAGAATCCTACTAAAACCGACAAAACACTGTAATTAGTATAACTTAAAAGGATAAATGCTGGCAATACACCAAAGCTAACCATATCACTAAGAGAATCTAATTGTCCGCCAAACAAACGATCATCTTTCGTTCTGCCTTTTAATTTACTTGCTACAAAACCATCTAACCAATCAAATAAGACAGACCAAATCCCTCCAATTACGGCAAAATAAATATTGCCTTGAACGGCAAAATAAATACCTAAAAAAGCACTTAATAATCCACACAATGTGCAAATATTAGGTAAATCAAAAAGAAAACTAATCATACTTGGCTGAGCCTGTATTTTCACTTCTAGATTTTTAACGTCCATCCTATTTTTATTATAATTACTAATCTACTTCACCAGTTTTTTAAAATGGTGTTTTCTGTATGATTTTATGCATTTTAAAAATCAACTACTTAATCTATGTAAGAGAAACTGGAAATAACTTCACAGCCTCATTCAAGTCAATTAAAGTATCAATTTCATACCAAGCTTTTTTATCAAAAGACACAGCTTCTAGCGATAATTCTCCTTCATCTACTAATTCGGAAAACACGGTTTCATAATAACCTTTAACCTTTTCAGCTTGAATATGCTCATCCAACCGTTTCGTGATTTTACTCCATGATTCCAATGAAAAACTATAAATGTTAACTGTTTTGTACTTAACAACACCTAATAACGGAGAAGTGTCACCTTTAAAAGCAATTACTTTTTGATTTGAATCCACCGTTACTGTAGTTCCATTCATCCAATCTTTAATTCCAGATACAGCTATACGATCGGGGTAAATCATTTCATTTAAAAGAGATTGATCGAAAACTAAATCACTCTCAATTAATACAAAGGGTTCTTTCATTATTGATCTTGCCATCCATAAAGAATAGATGTTATTCGTGGTTCGATAAAGCGAACTGTGTATATATTCCAATTCAATATCCTTACACATATCACCTAAATACGCTTCAATTGAAGCGTTTAGATATCCTGTAATAACTACCAATTTCTTAAAACCTTGCTGTCTTAAATTATCAACAAGTCTACTTAAAATTGAGATCTCACTTACTAATGTTAAACACTTTGGGGCATCTTTAGTTAACGGAAGTAACCTACTTCCAGTTCCTGCAGCCAATAGTAAAGCAGTAGTAATTCGTTTTGGGGCTTCGCCTCCATTTAAATTCAGTTCCATAATTGGAATTTTAGGTAGAAAAACAGGAGGCACAACATCCCTTAAGTGCAATACAATGCTAATACGAGTATTAACAAGACAGCTAGCCCTAACCCAATAAAAGAAAATGAACTTATCGACTAAAGAGTTTACCTGTAGAGGTTGTCGACAATATTGATCGTATTCAACTGAAATTAAAAGATATAAATCTTAAAGTGAAGGTAGTCATTAAACCAATATGTATTACGCCCTACTTTTTTTTTTAATTTGTAGGTGTAATACATCATTAAATTACGGATGAAACTGAAGATTAAGTGTATGGATTCATACTTCAAATAAATTTTCAATATTAAGTTGGATTTATTGACTTTATGCCGTTCTTTAAAGAATCCTCATTGTAAATTAAAACTCTTTGGCTAAATGTATATTTATGACCAAAAAGGAAACTCTTGAAGAAATTCAATTCGAAGCGCTCATCAAAGGTTTAATCGATCACAACTACGGAACTTGTGATGATTTCATATCACCTAAAACAGTAAATGGTTTAATAAATAAGATTCAGAATTCCATTGTATCCGGAAGTATGAAACCATCTGGCTTCGGAAATAAAACCACTCTTCAGCAAAATGAAAAAATAAGAGGAGATAAAATTAATTGGATTGAAGCTAAAAAAGAAAACGCTTTTGAACTGACTTTTTTAAAAAAAAATAGAGAGTTTCATCCTTTATTTAAACAATACTTGTTATACCTCCATTAAAAGTTTTGAAACCCACTACTCCAACTACAATAAAGGCAGATTTTATAAAAGACATCTTGATCAGTTTAAAGACGAAAAAAGACGGCAGTTTTCTATTGTTTTATACCTTAATTCAGACTGGAAAAAAGAAGATGGCGGCTTACTTTCCCTTTATCCAGAAGGAAAAAAAACAATTATTATATCACCCTTAGGTGGCCGAATTGTTTTATTTAGAAGTAATGAAATGGAACATGAAGTACATCCTTCTTTAACACGTGATCGTAACAGTATTGCATGTTGGCTTAAAAACACACCATAACCTCATTATACTTTTCTAAAAACAGAAAATTCAAGGTGTTTTTATTGGGGTATTTAATTCAAAAATTGATGAATTACTATTTATTATAAAGTATCCTACAAAAAAAAGCGTTCACAAAGTTTATATATTATTACTTCTTGTTTTTTTATTTAAAGAATANAATAACATATTTCTACTACAAATTAAGTATTTTGCCTTCTTATGAGTTCAATTGAAAAAGCAGATTTAGATAATCTTAAAAACTTCTTTTCGAATAGAAATAAGGAAATTAAAAACGATCAAGATGATTTGATGTTAATTATAGGTGAGCACCTAGAAAAAATTGAACAATCGAAATTAATCGAGGAGGAAAAATTGAACTATAAAAATCAGCTCACAAACTTAGGCTCATTTTTAATAAAATACAACAAAAACTACTCAATAAGAGAATCTGGCAGAAAGTCGCCTGATTTTATTTTAACGAAGAAGAAAACTTTAATTAACCTTGATCTTGTTGAAGTTCAAACAAACTTAGAATTAAAACAAAATGAAGAATATATTGAAGTGTTACTTGAAGAGCTTGAAAAAGAAATCTTAAGTGAAAACAATAATATAAAGGGCGTTTTCAACCTAAACTTAAAAAACGACGCTTTTAAAAGTACGAACCGATCTGATGTGAAAACCATGATCATAAATGAAATCACCTTAAAAGGGTTCGAAAATTCATACATTAAATCAATCGTTAAAACAGAAGCTGATAATTTTCACCTTTTCAACTCCACTCTGGGCCAAAATAAAGACTTAAATAGAAAAGAGATACAAAGCCATATTAGCACAAAAGAAAAATATTTGGTAAGCCATAAAAGTTCTGAGAATTGGTTATTACTTTATTTTGATGGAGGTCAAAGCTCATATGACTACAAAGGAATTGAACCTTCAGTTTTAACATCAAAATTCGAAAGTAAGTTTAACTCAATTTTACTATTTGATCAAAATAAGTCTAAAGTTTACAGCTTAAAATAAACTACAATTAATACGGCCTAAAAGCTTAATAAATTAAGCTTTTAGGCCAGCAAACATAATTCAAAAGGAACTAAAAATCATTAACAAAAAAAACACCTTTCAACTGAAAGGTGTTTTTTTTGTTAATGAAGTAATAATTGTTAGAACCTAAAAACTACATGTGAACATGATTCATATTTTCAAATGGCTCCGGAATCTTATCTGAATTTTCTTCAATAATTTGTAATATGTCACGCGTTATTCCACGAGATATATTTGATATAGGCACATCATTAGGAGATCCTTCAAAAGGATTTTCTCCAACTAATCCAATTCTTAACATAGTATTAAAAACCCATATTACAATAACAGTAAACGGAATATTTAGCCACACAAAAAAATCTCCAATTAAGGTATGATCATCAGCTACTTTAACACCCATTCCATGAAATGTTGGGATAATTGCCAATGGCAANAACCACATGAAAATGTGAACGAAATGGTAACCAATACTCCCATATTGCTTAGGATAAGGAAAGTTTTTAATACGCTCCGATTTCCCCTGTAAAGCAGTAAGTTCTTGTAAAATAGCTTGCAATCTTAACAAACTAAAATCCCAAAGCTTCTTTTCGTTCGTCAATCTTCTAAAGTGAGAAGATTGTAAACTAATTAAAGCATTAGGCTTGTTGTCTTGCTTCATAACGTAAGCCAACTCTTCTTCTGATAAATAGGATTTAAGTTCATCAATTAATACAGAATGTTCTTCGGGAATATTGTATTCCATATTAAGCTTCTTCTTTCCTGTTTGATATGAAGCTTCCCAAGGTTTTTTTGTTCGCATTGCATACCGTAATGAAGTTAACCAAGCGATGTGTCTATTCGTTATAATTTTTAACTCAGCACTCTCGTCTTTTATTGCCTCAGAACGGTGCATATAAAAACTATCTTTTACCGTAATGATTAAGGAGCGTGATCCGTTTACAATTCCACCCCAAATCTTACGAGCTTCCCAAATCCTGTCATATGCAGCATTATTTTGAAAACCAATCATAAAAGCTACAGCAGTGCCAATTAATCCAACAGGTGCTAATGGTACTTGCAACCACTTTAAATTCAGCAGCTCAAAAGCAGCAGTGATAATAGTAGCATAACAAGTGAAAAATATAAGTTCTTTCCTCGTCCATATTAACACAGCCTTAAATGAAAAACGTCTTTGTATATACATATTTATTATTTATTATTAAACCAAACTAATTAAATTAGCTTAAGGCCTCATTGATTTTGGATAAAAGACACCTCATCTAAATTTATTAAGTAAAAAAAACCCGATCAACTTTAGTTAATCGGGTTTTAATATAATTTGTTTGAGAATTAATCTCTTGGTTTAGCAAACTCAGCTCTTAATGATCTTCCATCATGATCACTTCCTTGTAAACCACCTAGTATCCTGTCAGAAGAAGCATTTTCAACTTCGATAAAACTGAACTTTTCATTCATTCTAATCTTACCAATAACTCTTCCTCTAACATCCGAGTTTTTACAAACGAAATCAATTAAACCACCTTTGTCTAAACCATCAGTGCTTCCAACGTTAACGAAAATAGTTTTAAAACCTTCATCAGCTCCTTTTCTACCGTCATCTCTGCTTCCACGACCTCTGTCTCCTCTATCTCTTCTTTCACCACCACGATCTCTTCCACCTCTATCTCTATCACGACCTCCTCTAAAGTCTCTTCCGCCGTCTCTTCCACCACGGTCTCTTCTATCTCCTCTATCACGATCTCTACTACCACCTCTTTCTCTACCAACAGAATTGATGTCATCAGAGTTTTTGTAGTACTTGATAAATTTATTGAAGTCCTTTGCAATGAATTGCTCAATGATTTCCTCTTTAGAAAACTCAGAAAGTTCCTCTAATATTCTCTCTTTATACTTTGCAAACTCAGAAGCTTCAATTTTTTGAGTCTTAACTTCTTCGATAAGTTTAAACAATTGTAATTCACAAACTAAATCTCCATTAGGAATTACATCCTTTGAAAACTTCGTTTTCATGATTTTTTCAATTCTACTAATCTTGAATTTATCTCTATCTGTTATAATTGCTAAAGATTCTCCTTTTTCACCAGCTCTACCAGTTCTTCCTGAACGGTGCGTATAAGATTCAATATCTTCTGGTAATTCGTAATGGATAACATGTGAAATATTTTTCACATCAATACCACGAGCAGCTACATCAGTTGCACATAATAATTGAATTTTCTTGTTACGGAACTTATCCATTACTCTATCACGTTGTTGTTGTGATAAATCACCATGTAAAGCATCAACACTATAACCTTCGGCCATTAAGCGATCAGCAACTTCTTGTGTATCTCTTTTTGTTCTACAGAAAATTAATCCAAAAATCTCAGGATTAACGTCAACCAGTCTTTTTAAAGCTGGAAATCTGTTTCTATTTTGAACCACATAATACTTGTGATCAATATTCTTAGAACCTTCGTTTTTACTACCTACGGTAATTTTCAAGGGAGCACTCATGTAGTTACTTGCGATTCTTTCAACCTCTCTTGCCATAGTAGCAGAGAATAACCAAGTATTTTTATCTTCTGGAGTTTCGTTTAAGATTAAATCTAAATCATCTTTGAAACCCATGTTCAGCATTTCATCTGCTTCATCAAGAATTACGCGATCAATGTTAGATAAATCTGCTACACCTCTTTTAATAAGGTCAACTAATCTACCAGGTGTTGCAACTATTATGTTACAGCCTCTTTTTAATTCTCTAATTTGAGTGCTAATGTTAGCTCCACCATAAACGGATACAATCTTAACTCCTTTCATGTGTTTAGAGAACGTTTTCAAATCTGTTGCGATTTGGTTCCCTAATTCTCTTGTAGGAGAAAGAATGATTGATTGTGGTTTAAAAAAATCTTGGTCAGTTAAATTTAACAATGGCAAACCAAATGCCGCTGTTTTCCCTGTTCCTGTTTGAGCCAATGCCACTAAATCGTGTGCACCGTCAAGTAATACAGGAATAGCCTCTTGTTGTACAGGAGTTGGAGTTTCAAATCCTAACTCTTCTACTCCTTTCAACAAATCACTTTTCAATCCTAATTCTGAAAATGTCATTAATAATGTTTTAATTAATAAAAAACGCTACAAACCTATAAGCCAGGTTCTGTCTAGTCTTGCCATTTATCTAAACGCCTTACCCACTGGAATCGAGCGAGCAGCTCTTACGTTCCGAAAAACACTCCAGCCTATTTAAGCTTTCATCCCAAAAGGTTTGTTCAGCTACTGTAATTACTTACAATACTGGTGAGCTCTTACCTCACCTTTTCACCCTTACCCAACCGAAATTAGGCGGTTATTTTCTGCAACACTAGCTGTCGATTATTGCTAATCGCCCTCCCTTTCAAGAGGTATGGTACTCTACGATGCCCGGACTTTCCTCTACACAAACCTTACGTAAGCATAGCGACAAGACAGTTTATAGCGCGGGCAAAGATAGGTCTTTATTGCACATAACACTAGTTATTAACAACATTTCAACAATTTATAATTATGAAAGTTAAATAGTTGGATACTATTTTAGTAATTTAAATTTGAGTTATGGAAAAGAAGGATTTAGGTTTTGGTAAAGGCTCTTCAAATACAGGAACCCGATTCATCAATAAAGACGGGAGCATCAATGTATTTAGAAAAGGACTGCCTATTATTCGACCGTATGATTTATACCATACTTTAATTTCGATTAATTGGTTGAAATTCATGGTTTTAATCTCAGTTTCTTTCTTTACCGTTAATTTAATTTTCGCTTGGATTTATACTGTTTTGGAAAACAACTCACTTTCAATGGTAGATGAACAACATCGTTTTTGGGACTCCTTTTTCTTCTCTGTTCAAACTATGACAACAGTAGGTTACGGGGCAATAAGTCCAATATCTACAGCTGCTAAAGTAGTTTCATCAATTGGAAGTTTTATGGGACTATTGGGGTTTGCTTTAGTAACCGGTTTGCTTTACGGTCGTTTTTCTAAACCTATGACTAAAATCAGGTACAGTAAAAACGCATTGATATCCCCTTTTCAAGAAAAAAACGCACTGATGTTTAAAATGGCAAATCAACGAAGTAGTAAATTAATTGAAGCTGAAGTAACCGCTGTATTTAGTGCTACTATTGATGGAAAGTTGGTTTATGAAGACTTAAAATTGCAATTGCGAAAAATAAATTTCTTTGCCCTTTCGTGGACATTGGTGCATTTAATAGATGAAGACAGTGTAATGTTTAATCATACTATAGAATCTTTAGAAAAAGGAGATGCAGAAATTGTTATTTTAATGAAAGCATTCGACGATAGTTTTTCACAAACCGTTTATTCAAGAATGTCTTATAAGCATGACGAGTTTGTTTGGAACGCAAAATTCGATAGTTCGATTCATAACGAAAACGGAAAAATAGGTATCGACTTAAAAAAAATGGATTCTTATACAAAGTTGAATTAATGAATTCGATACTCAAGCTTACATTTTTAATACTACTATCCAACACTTGTGTTTTCGCTCAAAAAAAGGTTTACAGCATAAAAAATACCACTACCCACTTTATTATTGATGGATTAATTTCTGATTGGAATTCGATCCCATTCTCGTCAAACTTTGTCAACCACGAAAATGGAGATTCAATCACATCTGAAATCAATTTCAAATTGAGTTGGGATAGTTTAAATTTATATGGAATNATTAAGGTAGAAGACACCTTTATAGATACTAATCAAACCCTTCACGATTCCTATATTTTCAAAACAGATGATTGCACTGAATTATTTATAGACTTTGACGGTGATGGTAAAAACTACTTAGAATTGGGTATTAACCCAAATGGGGTATATTATGATTATCATATAATATCAACACAAAAAAGTATGCACCAATTCCAAAGTGATTCTAATTGGGATCTTAAGGGCTTAGAAATAAAAACTAATATTAAAAAAGACTATTATATAATAGAATTCAAAATCCCTTTTGAAGATTTAGCTACGTTACCAAAAGCAAACTTCACACAACCAAAGAACAAAACGATTTGGAAAGGAAACCTCTTTAATATTAACCCTACTAATAAATCCTATAGTGCTTGGTCACCATGCTATTCTTATGGATTTCATCAGCCAATAAAATTCGGAACACTTCAATTTTCAAAGTGAAACTCATTCATTTTAATGTATAGTTAGATCCCGTTAAACCGGCTCTTTTTGAAAAAGAAATAAACTGGTTAAACGCAAAAAAGGCGTTCCAATTGGAACGCCTTTTTTGCAAGTTATAATGAATTTAAATTATCCGTAAATTTCTTTTTTAGCAGCAGCTAAAGTGTTTTTCAGTAACGAAGCAACAGTCATTAGTCCAACCCCACCAGGTACTGGTGTTATATAAGACGCTTTCTCTGCACAACTTGTAAAATCTGCATCACCTTGAATTCTAAATCCACTCTTTTTAGAATCGTCAGGAACTCTAGTAATACCTACATCAATAACAATTGCACCCTCCTTAATCATTTCACCCGTTAAGAAAGCTGGCTTTCCTAAAGCTACAATTACGATATCTGCAGCCTTCGTAAACTCTTCCAAATTTTTAGTTCTTGAATGCGTAAGCGTTACAGTACAATTTGCATACTTTGAATTTTTTGCCATTAAAATACTCATTGGAGACCCAACAATATTTGAACGACCAATAACGACACAATGCTTTCCACTTGTTTCAATTTCATACTGCTCTAACATTTGAGTTATTCCGTAAGGAGTAGCAGAAATGTATGCCGGTTGACCAAGCGCCATTCTACCAACGTTTACTGGATGAAATCCATCAACATCTTTTTCTGGAGAAATTGTAGTGGTTACTTTTTGTTCGTCAATATGATCAGGCAATGGTAATTGTACGATGAAACCATCGATGTCAGCATTTTTATTAAATTCATCAATTTTAGCCAATAATTCTTCTTCAGTTGTTTGAGAAGACATTCTTTCTAAAGTAGAATCAAATCCGACTTCACCACAAGAGCGAACTTTTGAAGCTACATAAGTTTCACTAGCTCCATCGATGCCTACCAGTATAGCTGCTAAATGCGGCTTTTTCCCTCCTTGAGCAACAAATTCTTCAACATCTTTTTTTATAACAGCTTTTACTTCTGCAGAAGTCTTTTTACCATCTAATAATATCATACTTTCGAATTATTCTATTTATCAATTCAACTCGCAGTGTACACTAACGAATTGTTTAAATTACATTTTACCGCCACCTAAACCTGGGAAGTTTTTCATCATCTTCGCCATATTATTTTTGTTACTCATCATTTTCATCACTTTAGAAGTTTCTTCAAACTGTTTAATTAGTTTATTCACTTCTATCACTGAGTTTCCACTACCACCTGCAATTCTTTTTCTTCTCGATCCCGAAATTTGCTTTGGGTTTTTACGTTCATATGGGGTCATCGAATCAATAATCGCTTCAATTCCTTTGAAAGCATTATCATCGATATCAACATCTTTCATCATTTTCCCAATTCCAGGAATCATCCCAACTAAATCTTTCAGGTTACCCATCTTTTTAATTTGTTGAATTTGATCATTGAAATCGTTAAAATCAAATTGATTCTTAGCGATCTTCTTTTGGAGTTTCTTTGCTTGCTCTTCATCAAATTGAAGTTCCGCTCTTTCAACAAGGGAAACAACATCTCCCATTCCTAAAATACGATCAGCCATACGTGAAGGATAGAATACATCTAGAGCATCCATCTTTTCACCCGTACCAACAAACTTAATTGGTTTCTCTACTACCTCTCTAATCGAAAGTGCAGCTCCACCTCGAGTATCACCATCTAATTTGGTTAATACAACACCATCAAAGTTTAATTTATCATTAAAAGCCTTTGCAGTGTTAACTGCATCTTGCCCAGTCATGGAATCAACTACAAATAAAATTTCGCTTGGATTAATAGCCTCTTTTACATCTCCAATTTCAGCCATCATTGCTTCATCAACAGCTAAACGACCAGCTGTATCAACAATAACTACGTTAAAACCGTTTTGTTTGGCATACTTAATTGAATTTCTAGCAATTTCAACTGGATTTTTGTTTTCTCTTTCTAAGTAAACCTCAGCCCCAACCTGACCTCCTAAAATTTCTAATTGATCCATAGCTGCAGGACGGTATACATCGCCTCCAACTAACAAAGGGTTTCTTCCTTTCTTTGTTTTTAAATAGGTAGCTAACTTACCAGTAAAGGTTGTTTTACCTGAACCTTGTAAACCCGCAATTAAAATAACGGCTGGATTGCCCTGAATATTAATTTCAACTTCGGAGCCTCCCATTAAACCTACTAACTCATCGTGAACGATTTTGGTAAGTACTTGCCCCGGTTGCAACGTGGTTAATACATTTTCACCAATTGCTTTTTCCTTTACTCTAGCAGTAAACTCTTTAGCAACCTTAAAACTAACATCGGCATCTAATAGGGCACGTCTAATTTCCTTCGTAGTTTCTGCTACGTTTATTTCTGAGATTTGACCGTGCCCTTTTAGTACTTTAAAGGCTCTATCTAACTTATCCTGAAGATTTCCAAACATAATCTAAAAATTGGACTACGAAATTACGAAAAAAGCACGGTTTTATAAAGCATTGAAACGATAAGAGTATCAACAATTTATTACATTTGGTGATATACAAATGATATATCAATCAATTAAATACTTTTCCGGCCTTAATGCACTAAGATTTTTTGCTGCATTTTTAGTGGTTTTACATCATGCTGAACAAGTGAAATTAAAATATGGGCTCTTTAATTTGAAAGAATTTTCACTCTTTAATAATGGTGGATTGGCAGTAACTTTCTTTTTTGTTTTGAGCGGTTTTTTAATCACTTTTTTATTACTCAAAGAACATGCTACAACGAACACAATTTCTATTCGAAAATTTTACATCCGAAGGATATTAAGGATTTGGCCTTTGTATTTTTTATTGGTTGTAATTGGAACAATATTCCTCCCTTTTGTTTTGTCCTTTATTAACACACCATTCGAACTCAACTACAGCTTTTCTGATGTATTTTTATACTACGTTTTTTTTACACCTTTTATGGTGAATATACTTTTTGGAGGAGGATTATTAGAACCATTATGGTCGATTGGTGTTGAGGAACTTTTCTACATCTATTGGGCGCCTCTTTTCAAAAAACTCAAAAAGTATTTCATAACAATAATTGCACTTGTAATACTAATTAAATTATCACTTTTATTATTTTTTGAATACTTTGATTATCAAAACAGTATAAGCCATCAAATAATTAAACTATTAAAGTTTGAAGCGATGGCAATTGGTGGACTTTTCAGTTACCTAATCTATCATTCTAAAAAGGAAATTGGCAACATGGTTATATTTTCGAAACCTGCTCAAATTGTAATCTTATTTTTTATTATTTTAAGAATTGGCTTTATGAATGGATTAATTGAAACCGCACCTATTTTCAATCAAATATTCAAAACATTTATTTTGTCAGATTTGCTCATGATGTTATGCTTTGTTTGGGTGATTATAAATGTATCTCTCAACCCCAAAAAAATCATTAATCTTGATTTAAAACCATTGAACTTTTTAGGTGAAATATCTTACGGAATTTACATGTATCATTTAATCATAATTTTTGCAGTTATCGTTGGCCTAAAATCGATTTTAAATTCATTTTCTCCTATTATTTCTACACTGCTATTTTACAGTATAATTATAGCAGGAATTGTAATTACTTCAGCTTTATCTAAACGGTTTTTTGAAGATCCATTTCTTCGATTTAAAAAACGATTTAACAACGATTAACAAGACTATTTATGCTAAAACACCTTTTCTTACTCATAACTATATTTTTTACCTTTAATACGCTTGCCCAAGATTTATCATTTATTAAAGTAGCTGATGGTTTTAAACCAATCATGAAACTTAGGAATGACACACCAGTTGTTAGTTTTGTAAAAGAAGACTCTAACGATGGTTTTATTCAATTTGGTGTTTTTAATTTCAATACGGCTACTTTTAACAATAAAATACTTGCAAATGGGAATTTTTACGGGCCAGCTTATATCGATAATTATGGTTCGAATTCGGCCTTAATCCTCCACAACCATGATTTAAACGGTGGTGGTGCTGGTGTATTCACAGGAAATCAAAACTGGACTGAATTAGACGCTAGTGATCAAGGTCACGATGGATGGGACGCTAGTATTAAAGCTATATCCCAGAATGAAATTTATGTTTCATACATCGACGCAATTCCCTTTAATGGAATTGGAGTTCAGTTTAGTGCATATGATGGAAACGCTTGGGNAATAGATACCGTTGGATCAACAGCATTAAATTATGGATTTAGAACTTCGTTAGAAATTAAATCAGATAATTCTCCAAGTATTCTTTATTATAATGATGTTACAACCGATTTAGAAGTTGCTCAAAAATCAGATAACACTTGGAATATTCATAAAGTAGATACCACTGGTGATGTAGGATATTTTTGCGACACAAAAATGAGGAACGATTCAATTTTCGCAGCGTATATTAAGCGCATCGGAACAACTGATGCCGAATTAAAATTATCCATATCAAGTAATAATAAAGACTGGGAGACAGTGAGTATTGGAATTATTAACAACTTTAATTTTTCGCTAATGGGTAGTAAGCCATTAAGCATTGCGCTCTCAGATTCGATACACATCTTATCTTCTTCCCAAAACAAAATTTTACATCACAAAATTTCTTTCAACGACTTTCACATCGTTGAATCAACTGTTATTAAGACAACAGGCACAGATTCAACTTTTTCTCAAATGGCAAATATGGATATTGATTCAAAAGGAAAGTTACATTACTGCTTTGGAGTGATCACTCCGATCAACAGCGAAGTGATTTATGCAACAAACGCTAACATTACAGATCGTCCAACAATCCGTCAAGAAACTTTTAAAGTATATCCCAACCCTTTCACAAACCATATTAAAATCGACGGAAAATTTGAGACAGTAAAAGTATACGATTTAAGTGGCAAATTATTAGCATTCAATAATGACGCAATTATCGATTTATCACAATTATCAGTTGGTTGTTATAATTTAATGATTGACGGATTTCAAACTTTAATTATAAAATCAAAATAATGAATACGCTATTAACCACTGTCGAGTTTATTCTTATTTTCTTAGCTTCAACTGCAGTCTTGGTTTTTGTTTGCTCGGAAATCAGCATAAACAAAAAAAAGGAACAAGGTTCAGATGTTGAAATATATATTTTAACCAACGGTGTTCATACTGATATTGTCTTACCTATTAAATCAATCAATCATGATTGGTCTAATTTCATATCCAGCAGCAATACAAAACACCCTGAAATAAACTACGATTTAGTTTCCTTTGGTTGGGGTGATAAAGGCTTTTATTTAAAGACGCCAACTTGGGCAGAATTGAAATTTTCAACCGCCTTTAAAGCAATGTTTGGTCTTAGCACAACAGCTATGCATGTTAGCTACTACAAAGAATTAAAAGAGAGTGAAAACTGTAAAAAGATACTTGTATCAAACGCTACCCTTCAAAAATTAATAGCGGAAATTAAAAAGTCATTTGCACAATCAAAACCAATAGCAATTCCTAATGCTTACTACAGTAATAATGATTGCTTTTACGATGCAGTGGGTACTTATCATTTATTCCAAACTTGCAATACTTGGACGAATACCACATTAAAAAAATCAGGATTACCGGCTTGTTTATGGACTGCTTTTGATCGTGGTATTTTCCGTAAATACGATTAACCGTGAACTGTTTTTTCGTTTCCGTATCCAGCTATAATTTCTGCTTCTTCTGCTAAAAACTCTTTCCATCTGGCATCTACGTCTACTCCAATACCGTATTTTTTAGCCAATTTTAAAAACAGTGTATAATGACGAGCTTCACTTGCCATTAAATCATAATAAAACTTAGATAATTCTTTATCTTTTATATTTTCAGAAAGCGTTAGGAAACGCTCACAACTTCGGGCTTCGATCATAGCCGCAATTAATAATCTATCTACTAAAACCATCTCTTCGCTCCCTCCACGCTTAATGAATTTCATTAAATCGTGAACGTAAAAGTCTTTCTTCTCTTTCCCCAGTTTCAACCCACGCTCTTTGATTAAATTATGAACCATTTGAAAATGTTTCATTTCCTCTCTCGAAAGTTCCGTCATTTGATCCACAATCTCACTGTTGTTAGGATACTTCATAATTAACGACATAGCGTATGAAGCAGCCTTCATTTCACAATACGCATGATCTGTTAAAATCTCGTTTATATTTTTTTCAACGATATCAACCCATCTAGGATCTGTAGGGAGTTTTAAACCAAGCATATTCTGAATTTTACACAAAAGTAAAAAGAATTAAAACACTAAACTTTAACGAATTAAAATCTAGCCTTAATAATTCATAATAAAAACGGAAAAAACTACTAAAAACCAAGTAAAACCCTATCTTTTGATAAAATGACTCGACTAATTATTAAATTAGAATTACAAAGGTTTTGGCACTTTTATAATTTTAAGGGCATATAGTCAAGTGCAAAGTCACGTTAACCAACTGCAACCAAGCATCAATCCTCTATTAAAAACAAAGGGAAATTCTATCATCTAGGGCATGGGCATTTCAAAACATCCATTAACTAAACAAAAAGAACTGATTATAAATGAGTTATCTACTTGGCAAGGTGTAAACTTACAATTAGACGATATTCTTATAATGAGCGTAAAAGTATAATCCTATTTCCCCTATTCCTAGTTTTAGAATATATAAATTTGCACCACATTAAAAGTAATTGTCGTGGGAAATTTTGCAGATTTAGGAATTAAGAAGGAATTTATTAAAGGACTAAGTGAATTAAACATCATTACTCCTTCGGAAATTCAAAAACAAGTAATTCCACTTTTACTAGCAGGAAGTTGTGATTTAGTTGGTCAGGCTCAAACTGGGACTGGAAAAACAGCTGCTTTCGGATTACCACTTTTGCAAAAAATCAATCCTAAATCGAAAGAAGTTCAAGCATTAATCTTGAGCCCAACTCGTGAATTAGGACAGCAAATTGCCAAGCAATTATTTAAGTTCACAAAGTATTCCGACAAAATTTTCACAGAATCTGTTTACGGTGGTGAAAGAATCGAAATCCAAATAAAAAACCTTAAACGTCCCACACATATTGTTGTGGCTACTCCAGGTAGATTACTTGANTTAGTAAGAAGAAAAGCAGTTGATTTAAGACAAGTGAAAACGGTTGTTTTAGATGAGGCTGANGAAATGCTAAGNATGGGATTCAAAAANGACNTAGAAGACATCTTAGAACAAACTAAAGTTGCAGAAAGTAAATGGTTGTTTTCAGCAACAATGCCTCAAGGNATTCAGGAAATTGTAAAAACCTTNCTTTCTGTTGATGCGCATAAAATTGAAATCAGTCCAGAACAAGCAACAAATCAAAANATCGATCACCAATTCGCAATTTGTGAAGAAGGTGAAAAATTAGCGCTTCTTTGTAAATTCTTNAAAACGCAGCACAAAAATCGTGGTGTTGTATTTTGTAAAACAAAAGCTGTTGCCATTAAATTATCNAAGCAATTAATCTCTAAAAACATCTCTGCTGATGCACTTCATGGAGATTTAAAACAAATTGAAAGAGATAAGGTAATGCGCGCATTTAAAAACGAAAGTTTACAAATTTTGGTTGCTACAGATTTAGCAGCTCGTGGAATTGATATTGAAGCTTTAAGCTACGTTGTGCATTACACACTTCCTGATCAAGCTGAATACTACACGCATCGAAGCGGAAGAACTGCAAGGGCTGGTAGAACCGGTTTATCCTTATCATTGGTTACATCAAAGGAATTGAAGTCTTTAAGATTCTTTGAAAAGGTGTTAACGTTAGATTTAAATCAGGCGAGATAATCACTTTAGAACCTTCGGCATTACATTACCGGACAATACATACATTATAGAAACTGAAGGTACTCGGTTTGGGAAATTACGTTTGCTCACTTTTAAGTACAAGCCAATTTTAGTTACCGCAGGGTTATTTACCCACCTTCTTACTTTACTTGGATAAACGTTGTAAATAAGCTTTTTTGCTAATTCATTATATGTAATTAAACGAGTATGCTTAGGTATAATCACCGTATCCTTTAAAGCCGACTTAGTTCCATATTTATAGATTTGTTCATTACTATCAAAAAAGTAATTCCTACCAAAAGTTGGCATCGTACTATAACTTCCACAAGCAACTTTAAACCAAGAGTTATTAAAACCTAATTCAATACCTTTTTCATAAAATCCTTTTCTAAGCTTTTTTCTGATTTTATAAAAATCCTTGTTCTTATACTCTTTATGAAAATACTCAATTAGACTATCCAGCTTAGAGTCTGATTCAATAATTGGCCGATGATATCGTAATCTTTTCCCATTGATTAAATCAACAATTGCCTTTTTCAAAACCTTCTCGTCAAATTCATAGGGATTAAGCACAGCTGAATTATCCCTTTTAACGAAAAAAGAAAATGTCACAAAAACAAAGAAGAAAAATAATGATTTTCTAAACATACGACTATAGCATTAGTTTTTCGAGATCTACCGTTGAAATCTCAAGTGGATTTACAACCGTAAATTTTATTTTTGTATTTCCTTTATCATTGTAAGTAACGGAATCCATAGTTGCTTTACTCACATAAGCTAAATCACCTTTGACTGTTTTTCCTATTAAAATTGCGCTACCTGTCTTTAATAAATAAATTCGATTGGTATGATAGGTAAAAGCCGCAGGTAAATTAGAACATAAAACGGAAACACTTTCCAATATTAAACTATCTCCATTCTCATCATAAGAATCAATAAAGACCTCACGCCCTTTTGCTGTTAATTCCATTTGAATTCGATCTATATTAACCATTCCCAAACTACTAAAACCAAATTGCCCTGAATTAAAGACATTTCTCATGAGCTCACTTTTACGGTATCGAAACTCAGCAGCCCTTTTCTTCATAGCATAATAAGCCTCTGGGTAGGTTCTTATTAAGACAGAATCTTCGTAATATCTTTTTTGTTGAATTTGATAGCGTTTCATCTCCGCTTCCCAACGTACATAAATTGGTTCATTATGATAGCTGATTTTTTTTATTATCCTATTATATCTTTTCCATTGATTTTTTATTTTTCTCTTGCTAGATCGTGGTCCCACATTCGCAAAATCTTGAATGATTTCCAAATCAAAAGTTCCAGTCTTTGTTACAACAGTCAATAAAAAATTGTCTTTGGAAACCTGTGGTTTCAAGTAGATTCTTTGAATATCTTGAAATTGATACTTAACAGTTTTCTTAGAAAAAGGAGAAAACCAATCTAACTTCTTCACAAATGATGCTTTTTTTAATCTTTCAATTTTCTCTTCTTTTAATGGATCTATAACAATCCATGGCTCACTTCTGAATACAGCTAAATCATTAACAGAAACTTTACCACTTGAAACCGGAACCGTTCTCATGGGACTTTCATTACTCCTTTTAAACCTTACCCTATACCCTTTCATCTCTTTTGTCTCCCATAACTCCAAAGCAAAATGTTCATGATCTAACCTTGGCTTTTTAGGTTTTGAAACAAGCTGTTCTTGCCAACCAGTCCCTTCAGTTTCACCACTAACAACTGAGACTGCATTAAATGTTGGAGATAGGTTATTATTCACCCAAACACTGCCTATCAATTCATAACTCTGAAAACCATTCCTGTTTTGTGGCAGTTCAGTACTTATAACTAAAGGTTTATCTTTTTTCAACTCTAAACTTTTCCCTCCAACAGTTTTCGCCGTCAAATTATACATGCCACCTGATTCAAAACCATAAAGCGCAGATGAATCATAAACCATTGGTAACCCAGATAAATAAACATCCAACGAAGTTTTATACTCCGACACTTCAAACTTTACATATCCCTCATATGGTGTTCCGTTTTTTAATTGAAATGAGTTTTCATCTAATGAAACTTGAGTTCCAGATGCTAATGTTAACACCTGCTTTTCTTTTGATGAAAACTTAAACAACTCTTTTGGTTTTAACAAATTTTTAAAAGGAATATTCATTTTAAAGTCTCTTAAAAAATCAGGAAAAACGACAGGTAATCCTTGCTTTTGAGAATCATAAACAATTTCTGCGTGGGGAAAATGTTCAACCAATTTAACAACCTCTTCATTTTTAATATCAGTATCCTTAATATTCAAATACTCTAAACTTTTCAATCTACTAACACTACTAAATATGGTAGATAACTCATCACTATTAATCGTAATACGATGTAAATTTTTATGATTATTCAATGAGGTTAAATAGTTGATTTTACTTTCTGCAATATTCAGCTCTTCCAACTCCTTCATTCTTTGAACTCCTGTAGGAAGCCTTTCCAATTCAGAACTTGAAATCTCCAATTTTTTCACACCACTATTCTGCAGTGTTTTACAAGCAAACTCATAATTCAACTTCTTACAATCGTTCGCTATAATGTGATCTACCTTAAAAGAATCAGTAGATAATTGCTCTATTTTCTTAAAGCTTGTCTCCGATAAGTCTAATTTGGCAAGCTTACCATTTCTTAAGTTTAGCGTTTTAGGAAAGTTGTTCACCCCTACCAATTTCACTTCTTGAAGTTTTGGGAAGTCTAGTTTTGAATTAATCAAATGATCAATAACTACGTTCGTATTAAAGGACAAATCCAATATTTCTAGATTTGGTAAAGTATTTAATCCTGCATGAATGGAATCCAAATAATTCATTGCAAGATTTAATTCAACAAGTCCTGTTAACTCACTAAAGTTATCCGGTAAGTCTGAAATATAATTATTAGAGATGTTTAAAGTGCTTAATGTCTTTATTTTAGCCAATTGATACGGAAGAAAAGGAAGTTTACAACCTTCTAGCGAAATTGAAGATAAATTCATTTCTTGTAAAACAGTAAAGACCTGTTCTACATCAAGAGATTCATTGTAACTTAAATTTATTTTCTTCAGCAATTTAAGTCCAGTCAGTCCTTTTGGCAAGTTTGTCAAATTAGTTCCCATTAAATTCAATTCTTCTAATGAACTTAACTGAAGTAAAACATCCAATTCATTACTAACATCCTGATTTGAAAGATCCAGCATTCGTAATGAAGCCTTATTTCTCAATGCATCTTCTAAATTAAAAGCCTTAACTAACTGGGCTGAAACTCCTTGATTAAAGATTAAGACCAAAACAAAAAACACTTTAAAGAAAACTTTCATAAGATCTGATTTACCCTATAATTCAAGTATATTAAAAAGTAACAAATAAATAAAAATATTCTTTTATCATTGGGTCTTTTTGAAAAGTATAGAGCCTAACCTTCAACTTATTAAACCTAGCGTAATTTACAGTTTGCATTTAAGATTAAATGAGGGTTTTAATTACAGAAAAAATAAAATTGATCATTATTTTAATAATCCAAAATATAAGGCACAAAAAAAAGGGACTTAATTAGTCCCCGCTATTTTTAGCTCGTTAGTGTAATTTCAAATAGAATTCACTTTTAAGTAATCCATTCCATTGTACGAATCAATCTGATCTAACAAAAACAATAACTCTCCTTTTCTTGCTTCATTTACAAACTCAAGATTCATTATTGATTCTAATTTTTTAATTGTTTGATTGTACTGTTCAATAGTTATTACATCCTCCATAAAAAAAATAGTTGTTTATTTCTAAACAGCTATTACGCTTAAAATGTTACAGATTAATTAATTTTGCTGATCCTGAAACTTTTTATACAATTGATTTGCAAGATTTAAACTTATCACCCTACCTTTATACAAGCCTATAATTTCCGCTTCCACTGTTAACTTTTTATATTTTGCTAAATCATACTTAGCAGCGGCTAAATTCCCGTAAAATCCGAGCGCAAATACCGTCCCTGTTTCCTGGTGAAATAATTTAATAACTTCATTATTTAACTCCAANACAATATCTGGAATATCCGAAATACTTTTTGACCTTGCAACCAAAATCTTAAACGTTGGTGGTTCCGTAATTAAGTTATCTTTTACTGCATCTAATTTTTCAACAATTTCTACTATCTTTTTATCCCCCTTAATTACTAAGGAATCATTCCTGATTGTATTCACTTCTGTTTTAGTGTAAGTTTCAATTTTTTCTTTAAAAGCAAAATCTACTGCTATACTATCATCTTTCTCAGTATCATGTGCTGAAAATCTCGACTTAAGATCATCAATATACTTTTTACTTACAAGTTTAGTAAGCATGATATTGTATTTAAAAACACGAATAAATGCGTTTTTAAAACCTAACGATTTTACCTTTTCTAAACGAGATTCTGCGTCAAGGTATTTATCAAAATAACCCCCTGAAAAAAAAATCTTATTCCCAGCTGGGAGTGTGAACGACTTTAAATCAGGAATTCTGTGTAAACTATCCAGTAATTTTTTTTCAGAACTCGTAGCACACTGAATTCGGTATTTTAATTGAGTATTCGAGGCTATTTTAGCCGAACAAAAAAGAATCGAGAAAAAAGCTAATATTTGTAGGGTTTTCTTCATTCGATTCTTTTTATTACTTTTCTTACCAAAAAAAATATTCAGTTTCACTTAAGGTAAACTTAAAAACGACAANCTTATATCACTAAAGCTTATTTTTAAAAAGTATGTTTTTAACAATGAAACGATGATTTTTAAGCTTGGATTGATTTAATCTTAATAACTAATAACAATTGTTAACAAATTTTAACTAGCAATTCAGTCTCTATATTTCATATTCTACAAGGCTTTTTTACATTTGTAGCTCAATACTTTATAACAATGGAACAAACTACCACAACAGAGGTAAATATTGCTGAATTAAATGAACACATCGAGCGCGAAAGTGCTTTTGTTGATTTAATTAAAATTGAGATGTCTAAAGTAATTGTTGGACAGCCTCAAATGACAGAAGCTTTATTAATTGGTTTGTTATCTGATGGGCATATCTTATTAGAAGGTCTTCCTGGATTAGCAAAAACACTAGCGATAAATACATTAGGTAAAATCATTAGTGCTAAATTTAACAGAGTTCAATTCACGCCTGATTTACTGCCTGCTGATGTTATTGGAACGCTAATATATAGTCAGAAAAGCGAGGAATTTATTGTTAAAAAAGGACCTGTTTTTGCCAACTTCATTTTAGCAGATGAAATCAACCGTTCTCCTGCTAAAGTTCAAAGTGCGCTTTTAGAAGCTATGCAAGAGAAACAAGTTACAATTGGGGGTGAAACTTACCCGCTTCCTCAGCCATTCTTGGTTTTAGCGACTCAAAACCCAATTGAACAAGAAGGAACATACCCATTACCTGAAGCTCAAGTTGACCGTTTTATGTTGAAAGTTAAATTAGACTATCCAAATAAAGCGGATGAGCAAATAATAATGCGTCAAAATTTACTAAAAGAATATCCGCAACCCAACACTGTTTTATCCACTGATAAAATACTAGAAGCTCGTAAGTTGGTTAAGGAAATATACATCGACGAAAAGATTGAGCAATATATTGTTGACTTAGTTTTTGCAACCCGTGAGCCATCAGAAAAACATAAAAACTTAATAAGTTTTGGAGCTTCTCCAAGAGCTTCTATCAACTTAGCAAAAGCAGCTAAAGCGATTGCTTTTATTAATCGAAGAGGATATGTAATTCCAGAAGATGTTAGATCGGTTGCTCCTGATGTACTTCGTCACAGAGTTGGTTTAACCTATGAGGCGGAAGCTGAGGAAATCAATTCGGATCAAATTATCAAAGAAATAATTGATACTGTTCAAGTACCATAAATAGTCAACTTTGAATTCAACCGAGCTTTTAAGCAAAATAAAAAAGATTGAAATTAAAGCCCGAGGAATGTCTAAACAACTTTTCTCAGGACAATACTCTAGTGCCTTTAAAGGTAAAGGGATGACTTTTGCTGAAGTTCGGGAATATCAATTTGGTGATGAAACTAGAACAATAGATTGGAATGTAACTGCTCGTTTTAATGAACCATTTGTTAAAACCTTCGAAGAAGAACGAGAACAAACAGTAATGTTGGTTATTGATGTATCAGCTTCGGAAACATTTGGATCCACCAACACCTCAAAACGAGAATACATTACAGAAGTAAGTGCTGTACTTGCCTTTTCGGCAATATCAAACAACGATAAAATTGGTGTTATTTTCTTTTCAGATCAAGTAGAAAAGTTTATTCCACCAAGAAAGGGGAGAAATCATATTCTCCGAATAATAAAAGATTTATTGGAGTTTGAACCCGAACATAAGGGAACAGATTTAAGCGCTGGACTGATTCACTTAACAAATGCTGTTAAACGAAGATGTACAGCATTTTTAGTAAGTGACTTTTTAGACACTGATTATTTTAACGCTTTGAAAATGGCAAATTCAAAACATGATTTAATCGCCATTAAATGTTTTGACCCTATTGAAACAAATTTACCTAAGCTTGGATTAGTAAGAATGTTTAATCCCGAAAAGGCAACAAAATCTTGGGTTAACACCAACTCCTCTTCTACTCGGAAAAGCTATGAAAATTGGTGGAATGGAATGAATGATCAATTTGAAGAATATTGTAAAAAAACAGGCATTGATAAAGTTATATTAAACACGAACGAACCTTATGCCTCTCCTCTAATGAAAACATTTAAAAAACGTGGTTTAAAATAATGAAAACATGGATTTTAAACATATTACTCTTTTGTTCAAGCACTTTTATTACTGCTCAATTTACATGTAATGTAGATTCAAATAACTATCTCATTGGTGAGCAAGCCATTATTTATTTAAAATATAAAGGAACGGGTGATTTTGCTTGGCCAACTTTAATGGATACATTAACGAAGGAATTAGAAATCGTTAACGCCTCAAAAATCGACACCATAATTTCAGGTGAGAATTTACTCCTTTCTCAAAAATTACACATCACATCATGGGACACTGGTTATTTTATTGTCCCACCAATTGTTAGTGGAGAATTACAAACTGCACCTTTCTTATTGCGCTTTAATACCGTTAGAATAAATCCTACTGAAAGGATTAAACCAATCAAAGATCAATTCGAAACTCCTTTTATATTTGATGAAATACAAAGCATCGTTCTTTGGTTAATTTTCTGGTTAATTATTGCAGCAGTATTAATCGCCCTTGCCTACTTCTTTTATAATAAGTACAAAAGAAAACCAGCTCCTGAACCAATTATTCCAGCTCGCCCTGTAATGGAAGTTCTGTGGGAAAGGTTTGAAGCATTACAATCCAGTAAGCTATGGGAGAAAGACGAAGAAAAAGAATTTCATGTTGAACTTTCTGGAATCCTAAGGAAATTTCTAGAGTTTAAACACAGAATAAAAGCATTAGAAGAAACAACAAGAGAAATCACACAACAATTAAACGCATTAGGTCTTGATCGTAAATTTAAAGATGAGGTTATTCATATTCTAAACTTCTCGGATATGGTAAAGTTTGCCAAGCAACGTGGAGTTTATGCTCAACACGAAAGTGCGCTTGAATTATTAAACGAAATACTTTCTGAACAAGAAGAGGGAATTAAACAACAAGATACTGAGACTGCATAAGTGAATAGAGATAATTACATAGAGATCTTCAGTGCTGCGTTTAATAAATTATTTATTGAATCCTCCTATCATTCTCCAAATTGGTTTTGGGCGTTTTCGATTATCCCTGTTATTATTGCTTATTACATTCTAAAAAATAGCAACGATCAAGTTGATGTAAAGTTTAGTTCGTCAGAAGGATTTCAGGAAGATCGATTGTTTAAATATCTACAGCATATCCCATTCGTGTTAGTAAATCTTGCAATCATAGCATTTGTAATTGCATTAGCTCGTCCGCAAGACGCTAAGAGCTGGGAACAAACAAAAACGCAAGGGATTGATATGGTTTTATCCATGGATATATCTACATCGATGAACGCTCCAGATTTTAAACCTGACAGATTGGAGGCCTCTAAAAAAATTGCGACCAACTTTATTCTCGATCGACCAAATGATCGTTTCGGGNTAGTAGTTTTTGCAGGGGAAAGCTTCACGCAATGTCCGCTAACAATTGACCACGATAGAATTGTTGAACTCTTTAAAGACATCCGAACGGGTATTTTAGAAGATGGGACTGCAATAGGGTCAGGATTAGCAACTGCGGTGCAAAGATTAAAAGATAGTGACGCTAAAAGTAAAGTGATTATTTTATTAACGGATGGAGAAAATAATGCTGGATCTATATCCCCTAAAACGGCGGCTGAGTTAGCAAGCACATTTGACATTAAAGTTTATACAATAGGAATTGGAAAGTCGGTTTACACAATCGACAGAAAAACATTTTTCGGAACTCAGCAGCAACAAGTGAAATCCAACATTGATCATGAAGCTTTAAATAATATAGCTAAGGTAACTGGCGGAAAATATTATAGAGCTGAATCGGCAGAAACATTAAAGAACATTTACGAAGAGATTGATCGATTAGAAAAAACAGAATTGGCCAGTTTGAAATTTTATAAAAAAACGGACTTACACCTTCCCTATTTATTAATAGGAATTGGATTTTTGCTGATTTCGAAAGCGCTTGGACTAACCATTTTTAAAACAATTGGATAAATGAAGTGGATGGAAAACATATCATCAATTTTATTTAGTGATCGTGATTTCGCGCGTTGGCAATATCCTTGGACAATTTGGCTGCTTGTATTTATATTTGCGTTTATTGTTTTATTCGTTGTTAATCGACTAGTACAAAAAAGAAGACTTTCTAAAATTGCCACTAATTCAGCTTTAAAAAGTTTAATACCTGATTTATCTAAAAACAGAGCCATACTGAAATTTTTTCTTTGGACTGTCGGATTTACTTTTATCATCCTTTCTGCAGGAAACCTTCAATTTGGAGATAAAAAGGAAAAAGTCACACGTGCTGGAATAGATATGATTCTTTGCCTTGATGTCTCAAAAAGTATGCTAGCCGAGGATTTAAAACCAAACAGACTAGCTCGTGCAAAATTGTCAATTAGTAAAATAATAAGCCATTTAGGTTCTGATCGAATTGGAGTTGTTGTTTTCGCAGGAGATGCATACTTACAATTACCACTTACAAATGATCATTCTGCTGCTGAATTATTTATTGAAAGCATCACCACAGATATTATACCTGTACAGGGAACCAATATTGCATCAGCTTTAGAATTAGCTAAAAAATCTTTTCCAGAATCTTCCCCTACCAACAAAGCAATTGTGGTTATTACAGACGGTGAAGAACATGATGGAAAAGCTGTTGAAATTGCAAGGAACTTAAACGAGGAAAAAATAAAAGTGTTTACGATTGGTTTAGGAAGTCAAAAAGGAGCTACCATACCACACATTGTGAACGGACAAAGAAGAGGTGTTAAAAAAGACAAAATTGGTAGTACTGTAATTACGCGTTTAAACAAACAAGCTCTTGTAGCAATCGCAAAAGCTGGAGGAGGAACATTTGTTCGTGGATCAAACCAAAGTTTAGGGTTAAATTCGATGTTGGCTAATATTAGTGAGATTGAAAAAACGGAATTCGACTCAAAAGAATATACTTCATACACAAGTAGATATCAACTATTCCTTGCTTTAGGTTTAGGTTTTATATTACTAGAATTATTCATTTTTAAACGAAAAGGAAAATGGTTCAAAGGCAATTAATATACATTGTAGTATTATTAGCCTTCACTGTTTCTTTGAAGGCTCAAGAAGAGCGTTCGTTTATACGTAAAGGGAATCAGTATTTTACCGACTCTAATTTCATTATGGCTGATTCGATGTATGCAAAAGCCGTTGAAATAAACCCCAACTCTATTGAAGCTCAGTATAATATTGCAAATTCATTTTACGAACAAAAAAACTACGAAGAAGCAATAACAGGATTAGAGAATACGATTCCTCAAATCGATTCCAACGATCAAAAAGCAAAAGCTTACCACAACCTTGGTAACGCTTATATGGAAACAAAGAAATTGGAAGCTGCTATTGAAGCTTATAAAAACGCATTGAGAAATAATCCTGCAGATACAGAAGCTCGATATAACCTTGCTTATGCTCAAAGCATGATTCGTAAAAACGACAATAATAAAGGCGAGGATAATAAGGATAAGGATCAAGACAAAAAAGACAAGGATAAAAAAGAAAACGAAAAGGATAAAAAAGAAAATAAGGACGATAAAGACGGAAAGAATAAAGACAGTAAAGAAAACCCTGAAGAACAAAAGAAAAAGCAAGACGAAGAAAAAAAGAACCCAGACAAAAAAGGTGATCAACCTGATGACGAAGGAGAGAAAGATAAATCGAAAGAAGGAAAAGAGGAAAAAGACAATCAAAAGGGAGACGAAAAAGGGGAAGAAAATAAAGACAGCGAAGAAAAAAAAGGAAAAGAAGACGACGGTGAACCTGGCGGTAAAGAAGGAAAAGAAAGCAAAGAAGAAACTGATAAAAAAGGACAAGGTGCTGGAGAAAAAGATGATAATCAACCTCAAAAAGTAAAAGCTATTTCAAAAGCAAAAGCGAATGAATTATTGAAGGAATTAGAAAATGATGAAAAACATATTCGAGAAAAGATGATTCGAATGAAAATGAAACAACGCCCACGTAAAAACATTGACAAAGATTGGTAATGAAGAAGTTATTAAACATTCCTAGCAAATACTGGTTGAGTGTCTTCACTCTATTATTGATGTTGATCACAACTTCAGTTTTTGCTGGAGGGACAATTAAAGGGATTACCGTTTTAGAAGGAGAAGAATTTGAAGTTGGAGAACAATTTTCTGTTCAATATATTTTACGTTCTAATGGAAGTAAATTAAACGGTAAATTAAGATTATNTGGTACTGATTTTGGTAAATTGGAACTTATGGGTAGTGGAAATAGTCAATCTACGAGCTTCGGTTCAAATGGGATGCAAGACAAACTTACCTACCAATATTATTTAAAGGCGAATAAAAGTGGAAAATTTAAATTGCCTGCGATCACATTTATATTAGACGGCAAGTCCTATAAAACTCAAGAGAAAACAGTAAGAATTGTAAAGCCATCAACAATAGCAAGTGTTAATGGTGATTTAATGCTAAGCCTTAAACCGAATAAAAATTCGGTTTATGTGGGTGAGACGATTAAATATGATCTGCATTGGTACTCAGCTTATCAAGTACAAGATGTTCGTTTAAAAGAAATTCCAAAATTTGATGGATTTATTATAAAGACTATCCAATCAAAAACTCAAAAAAAGATCCGAACGATTAACGGGAAAAAATATTTAACAAACAAGGATTACACCTTTATACTCACACCAATAAAAGCTGGGAAATTAAAAATACCTGTTGTGAAATCGGATGCTTATTTACAAGCAGGAAGAGGTTTTTTTAGTAACACAGAAGTAAGAGAAATCTCAACTAAACCATCCTTTTTAACCGTAAAACCATTACCCAAAGCGCCTTCAAATATTGAAGACCCAGTTCTTATTGGAGAATTCAAAATTAAAACAATAATTGACAAACCAACTTTAAATATTAATGATGCAGTTACCATTAAAATCAAGGTTTTCGGTAAAGGGAACCTAAACAGCTTGAACGATCTTCAAATTAAATACCCAAGTGCATTTGAGGCTCTACCTCCTACTTCTAAAGAGAATATTACTACTGATGAAAATGGAATCAAGGGAGCTAAAACATTTGAATTTATTGCGATTCCTAGGCAACCGGGTAGTTTTACGATTGACCCAATTAGAATCTCTACTTTTAATCCTCGAACTAAAAAATTCAAAGTAATTTATTCGGATGAAATTAAAGTTGAAGTTACAGGAAAGGCTGACCCTAGTAGAAACCAATCCTTTTCTTCCAACGGTAGTTCAGACGTCGAATTACAAGGGAAAGACATTCGATACCTTCAAACAATCAGTTCTCTTTCTTCCAAGAAAAAAAACCAATTCACAGGGTCTTTTATGCATTACTTCTTATCTATATCAGGGCTAACTGGATTTCTATTTGGTACTTTATTCTTTAAGGTTAGAAGTAAATCAACCGACGAGGTTAAATCAATTAAAAAAGGAAAAGCCAATAAAATCGCAAAAAAGTATTTAAAAGATGCTCAAAAAGAATTAAACGGTGATAAGGCTAAATTTTACGAATTAGTTGATGAAGCCATCAATAACTATCTTTTAGGGAAATTAATGATTGAACAATCTCAACTAAACAAAAACAAATTAACCAAAATGCTTTCTGAGTTAAACGTACCTGAAACTTTAATATCGGAAACCCATAAAATATCCAGCGATTGTAAAATGGCGCGTTTCTCTCCTATATCTTTGGAACCAAAAGATATGTACAACAAGGCTACATCTATTATTAACGCTCTTGAAAACCAATTGAAATGATTTTAAAAAGGTTAATACTTGTATTAATAGCTTTTACTTCCGCTAATGCGTTTGCCATTGATCCTTTAGTGCTTAAAGCTGATTCGGCTTACAACAATAAAGAATTTCAAATAGCAATCGATTCTTATGAATCTTTAGAAGGGAAAGGTCTAGTTTCTACTCAGCTTTACCTAAACCTTGGAAACGCTTATTACAGAAAAAAAATAATTGGAAAAAGCATACTTAATTTTGAGAAAGCAATAAAACTAGATGGATCAAACGAAGATGCCATATTTAATTTATCGCTAGCCAAAAGTCAAATACAAGACCAATTCGAAGCAATTCCGAATGTGTCCTATAATAACATTTTGGTCAAATTAAACCTAGCGGTACCTAATAGTTTGTTATCCCTAGTTTCTGTTTTCATTATTTTCATAGCAGCTTTAGTATTTATTTACGGAAAGAAAAAGCACGAAAAAACTTTATTAAAGTACGCTAAAATTGGAGTTTCTTTTGGACTTGTATTGGGATTCATAGCTATTCAAGAATCTAATGCGGTTCAATCTCTACACAATGGAATTGTTACTAAAGCATCTGCCAACATTTTTAGTGAGCCTAACGAAAGTGCTACACTCTTGTTTGAATTACACGAAGGAACTAAATTGTATATCTTATCTGAATCAAATACTTGGCTTAACATTAAAGCACCCAACAATGAAATTGGTTGGATTGAGAAATCCAGTTTAAGCGAAATTTAAGTATGCTCTATAAACTGAGTTAAGAATTGATTAACCTCAAACGAAACCTTATCAGCTTGATCTACAATCATAAAGTGCGNACCTTTTTCTATTACTTTTGAATCTATGCTGGGTTTAAACAGTTTATCGTTCTCTCCATTAATCTTCAATAAGTTTTGAACCTCGTTAACGTTTTGCCAATTAAACACTTCGTTTAAAGCCCATTTAGTAAATTTATAATTGGTATCATCAAGGATCGATTTTAATAGTATTTTATTCTTCGCGCCAAAAACATAGTTCATAATAAACATCGGAGCTTTAAACATGAATGTAGGTAAGATATTTACCACTTTTATTCTACCTATTAATTTGTAAAAAAAAGGGATTTCGGTTTTATTAATCACAGATGAAATAACAATTGTACATATCGGACTTAGTATCTTGCTCAATTCAACCGCAATTAAACCACCAAAACTCACACCTAATATACCAAAAGGTTCTGTCTGATCAATTTGTGGTGTAAGTCGTTTAGTATAAGATTGTATAGATTCGTCTACCTTTATACCAATCCAATGAATAGGTACTATTTCAACATTCAATTTTAAAAATTGAAAAACACGTTCATCTGCACCTAATCCACTTACACAATACAATCTCATTTCGAAATTTTTAAATTACTCTATAATATAGCATTCCAAGCTTAAAAAAATGTTCGATTTTCAATGAACAATCGCATCAATTCAGTAGGACATTCGGGACAAATTCACGAATAATTAATATTTCTTACTAGATTTTTTTTTAAAAAACCCGAATAAAAAAAAGTAACCATCTTAAATTAAGTTAATTAACAATATTAACGCTATAAATTAAAAACATTTTTATTAAAAAAATGCATAGTTCTACCAGAATTTATTGATTATTTTAATTTATTGGCATAATAGATAAGTTTGTTTTCTCTAAAAAGAAAACGTAAACCAAAAAAAATTTCCTACGTAAAATTGTTAAAAATAATACAGAAGAATGAATGATTAAAACAATAAAATTATTTGTTTGTTTTTCAGTGTTGTGTTTAAACGCAGTCTTTGGACAATCTGCATGGACTTCGGGAACATGGTATGGACCAGGATCTTATTGTTCTGGCTGGGGTTCAAGTATACCTTACGGTGGGATTCAAGTAATTCATAATGGTTTTGTTTATACTGCACAATATTGTACATACAATAGAAGTCCTAGTACTTATTGTACAACTTGTGGGACTCCTGGAACATACACTGACTGGGTTAGAGGTGGGGCTGTAATTACCTGCAATACTGTGCGAGGAAGTGTGAATTCAAGTACTACTGTTTGTTCGGGAAGTAACTCTGGGACATTAACACTTAGTGGTCATAATGGATCTATTGTTAGATGGGAAAGAAGCACCAATAATTGGGCTTCAAAAGTAAATATCACAAACACATCCACGACGCAAGGTTATAATAATTTAGTTAACACAACAAAATACAGAGCAGTTGTAAAGGATGGCACATGCACACAACTTAATTCAACTGATGTTACGATTACCGTTAGGGCAAACTTAAATGCGGGATCTATAGCCTCCATTCAAACTATTTGCAACAACACCTCTCCTGCTGCATTTACAAACAGCTCCTCTCCAACAGGAGGAACCGGATCCTATAATTACCAATGGCAAAAATCTACGACAAGTGCTGTAGCTGGATTTTCGAACATCAGTGGCGCTAATTCTTCTACCTATAATGATCCAGGAAATTTAACTGTAAACACGTGGTATCGAAGAAGGGTTACCTCTTGTGAATCTAAAAATTCAACTGCTGTAAAGGTTACCGTTAGTACAAACTTAAATGCGGGATCTATAGCATCCGGTCAAACTATTTGCTACAATACCTCTCCTACTGCATTTACAAACAGCTCCTCTCCAACAGGAGGAACTGGATCCTATAATTACCAATGGCAAAAATCTACGACAAGCGCTGTAGCTGGATTTTCGAACATCAGTGGCGCTAATTCTTCTACCTACAATGAACCCGGAAATTTGACTGTAAATACGTGGTATCGAAGAACAGTTACCTC
>JGI24539J26755_10000097_pt1 | contig 37539 bp, 30 predicted proteins | sample NorSeaMetagenome_2_FD_26755 | JGI IMG/M metagenome (IMG submission 26755) | reverse complement strand
AGTGGTTACTGGTAATTTTTTCTTTCTATCAATGTAAGCATACATAACATTATTGATATCAGTAGTGAATTCAATCCATGAACCTTTAAATGGAATAACTCTTGCAGAATATAATTTTGTTCCATTTGAATGAAAACTTTGACCAAAGAAAACACCAGGAGATCTATGTAATTGGGATACGACAACTCGTTCTGCACCATTAATAACAAAAGTTCCTTTTGGAGTCATAAAAGGGATATTTCCAAAATAAACATCTTGAATAATTGTTTCAAAATCTTCATGTTCTGGATCAGTACAATATAACTTTAATTTAACCTTTAGGGGTACTTTAAAAGTTAAACCTCTTTGAATACATTCTTCTATAGAATAACGAGGAGGATCAACTAAATAATCAATAAATTCTAAAACAAAATTATTTCTTGAATCAGTAATTGGAAATAACTCAGTAAAAGTTTTATATAACCCTTCATTTCTTCTTTCTTCTAAGGTTGTTCCTGTTTGGAAAAAAGATTGAAAACTAATCAATTGAATATCTAAAAAATCAGGATAATCAACACGATTATCAATTGAAGCAAAATTAATTCTTGGAGATAAAGTATTTTTAGTCAAAGCAAATGTATTTTTTAATTACAAAAAAGGGTTATACAACAAAAAACAAAAAAGGGTTTAAATCTTACATTAAATAAGATTTAAACCTGAAAAGAAAAATGCTTATTTTAACTCAACAACAGCACCCGCCTCCTCAAGAGATTTTTTAATCCCTTCAGCTTCATCTTTACTTACTCCTTCTTTAACAGCTTTTGGAGCACTATCAACAATATCTTTTGCATCTTTTAATCCAAGACCAGTTAATTCTTTAACTGCTTTAACAACTTTTAATTTTGAAGCTCCAGCTTCTTTAAGTATTACATCAAATTCTGATTGTTCTTCACCAGCGTCTGCATCACCAGAAGCTGCTGCTGGACCAGCCATTGCAACTGCTGCTGCTGCTGGTTCAATTCCATACTCATCTTTTAATATAGTAGCTAATTCAGTTACATCTTTTACTGATAGATTAACTAACTCTTCTGCGAACTTTTTTAAATCTGCCATTTTTTTATTTATTTATTTATTAATTATTTAATGTTGGAAGCATTATTTTTTTATTCTTTTCTTTCAGATAGTGTTTTTACAATACCAGAAAGAATACTACTACTTGATTGTAATGATGATACTACATTCTTTGCAGGAGATTGTAATAGCATAATAATATCTGCAATAAGTTCATTTTTAGTCTTAAGTTTCTCTAAAATTGATAAATTGTTATCACCAATATAAAATTCATCTTCAATATGAGCAGCTTTAAGAATTGGTTTTTCAGATTTTTTTCTAAAATCTGTTATAACTTTTGCTGGTGCTTTTGGGCTATCAGAAAACATTAAAGAAGTATTACCTTTTAAAACATCATCTAACTGATCAAAATTGGTAGCATTTTTATCAAAAGCTTTTTTTAATAATGTATTCTTAACAACCTGAATAGAAACGTTCTGCTTGTAACACATTCTACGTAAACTACTACTTTGCTCTGCTGTTAAGCCTGAAATATCAGCTAGATAGAAATTTTTATTTTCTTCAAGCATCTTATTTAAGACATCTATTAATTGATTTTTTTCTTTCTTATTCATTATTTAAATTCTCTTAGTTTTGTATAATATGGTTAGTATCGACAGATATTCCCACACCCATAGTGCTTGAAAGTGTTATACTTTTTATATAAATACCTTTAGAAGAAACAGGCTTTAATTTATTTATTGTTTGTAGTAATTCATCAGCATTTTCTGAAATTTTCTGAGAATCAAAAGAAACTTTACCAACAGATGCGTGAATAATACCAGTTTTATCTACCTTAAAGTCAATTTTTCCTTTCTTAACATCTGTTACAGCTTTACCAATATCAAGCGTTACAGTACCAGATTTAGGATTAGGCATTAAACCTCTTGGGCCTAATACTCTACCTAATGCACCGAGCTTACCCATGACAGATGGCATAGTAATAATAACATCAATGTCAGTCCAACCACCTTTAATTTTCTCAATATACTCGTCTAAACCAACAAAATCAGCTCCTGCTTCTTTTGCTTCTTCTTCTTTATCGGCACTAACTAATGCTAATACCTTAAGAGTTTTTCCAGTTCCGTGAGGAAGAGATGCAACTCCTCTAACCATTTGATTCGCTTGCTTAGGGTCAACACCTAATCTAACAGCAATATCAACAGATTCATCAAATTTAACTTTAGAGCAATCTTTTACTATAGAAGATGCTTCATCTAATGAATATGTTTTTTCTAAATCAACCTTTGAAAGTACATCTTTTCTATTCTTACTAAGCTTAGTCATATAATTTATAAATAAATATTAATTTTCTTTAGGCATACTGCCCTTAACCTTGATACCCATACTTCTTGCTGTTCCAGCAACCATACTCATTGCTGATTCGATTTTAAAAGCATTTAAATCTGTCATCTTATCATCAGCAATAACTTTTATTTGATCCCAAGTCACAGTAGCAATCTTTTCTCTGTTAGGAGCTCCAGAACCTTTCTTTTTCTTAGATGCTTCTAATAATTGAGATGCAGCAGGAGCAGTTTTTATAACAAATTCAAATGATTTATCTGCATAGACTGTAATCACAACAGGAACTATCTTTCCTTGCTTCTCTTGAGTTCTTGCGTTAAACTGCTTGCAAAACTCCATAATATTAACACCTTTCGCTCCTAATGCAGGACCAACAGGAGGAGCAGGATTTGCACTACCACCTCTAATCTGTAACTTAATAATACCCGTAATTTCTTTTGCCATNTTTTTATATTTTTTCTACCTGCATAAAATTCAATTCTAATGGTGTTTTTCTTCCAAAAATCTTTACCATTAATTTTAGTTTTTTCTTTTGTTCATCAATATTCTCAATTTCTGCATGAAAAGAATTAAATGGACCATCAATAACCTTAACACTTTCACCAACAATAAACGGTATACTTACATGTTCATCTGTAAGAGCCATTTCATCAACNCTTCCTAAAATCTTATTAATCTCNCTTTTTCTCATNGGTACTGGAACACCACCTTTTGTTGCCCCAAGAAAACCTAAAACATTAGTAATATTTTTAAGAATGTGTGGTACTTCACCAGATAAATTCGCTTCTACCAACACATAACCAGGAAAAAAATTTCTTTCCTTACTAACTTTTTTTCCATTTCTAATTTGATAAACCTTTTCAGTTGGAACAAGAATTTTAGATACTTTATCTTTCATTTTAAGTCTATCTATTTCTTTTTCAATGAAAGCCACAGTCTTTTTCTCTTTACCTCCCATCACTCTAAGAACGTACCAATCTTTGTCTTTAATTTCTTCTATTGCTTGATCTTTAGTTTCTTCTATTGCTTGATCTTTAGTTTCTTCTATTGCTTGATCTTTAGTTTCTTCTATTGCTTGATCTTTANTTTCTTCTATCATATTCTATAAATATTAATTAAAAAAACTATAAAAAATCTTCATAAGATTACTAAAAACTGAATCCATAAAATAAATAATAAGTGCAATAATTATTGTTGCAATAGCAACAACAATAGAACTATTTTGTAACTCAGACCAAGTAGGCCAAGAAACCTTGTTTACCAATTCGTTAAATGAATCCTTTATATATAATCCTATTTTTGACATTTTTCTTTATTCTAATAAGTGTTGCACGGGTGGAGAGACTCGAACTCCCAGCCAATGGTTTTGGAGACCACTACTCTACCAATTGAGCTACACCCGTTTAAATAACAAAAGGAAGATTTTTCAATCTCCTTTTGTTATAAAAACTAATTTATAATTACAATATTTTTGTAATCTGTCCAGCTCCAACAGTTCTACCACCTTCTCTAATTGCAAACCTTAAACCTTCACTCATTGCAACAGGACTAATTAATTCAACAGTAATAGTTAAGTTATCTCCAGGCATAACCATTTCTGTTCCAGAAGGTAAAAATATCTCACCAGTAACATCTGTTGTTCTAATATAAAACTGTGGACGATACTTATTATGAAACGGTGTATGACGACCTCCCTCTTCTTTTTTAAGTATGTAAACTTCAGCTTCAAATTTTCCGTGTGGCTTAACAGAACCTGGTTTACAAATTACCATCCCTCTTTTAATATCTGATTTTTCAATACCTCTTAGTAAGATACCAACATTATCACCAGCTTCACCTCTATCAAGAATTTTTCTAAACATCTCTACACCAGTAACTGTAGAAGCTAATTTTTCAGCACCCATTCCGATAATATCAACAGAATCACCAGTATTTGCAACTCCAGTTTCAATTCTTCCAGTAGCTACAGTACCTCTACCAGTAATAGTAAACACATCTTCGATAGGCATTAAAAAAGGTTTTTCATTATCTCTCACGGGTTCAGGAATCCAAGAATCAACAGCAGCCATTAATTCTACTACTTTTTCTGACCATTCAGCTTCACCATTTAAAGCACCTAATGCAGATCCAGTTACAATCGGAGTGTTATCACCATCGTAGTCATAAAAAGAAAGTAATTCTCTTACTTCCATTTCAACTAATTCAAGTAACTCTTCATCGTCTACCATATCTGCTTTATTTAGAAACACTACAATACTTGGAACACCAACCTGACGAGCAAGTAAAATATGTTCTCTTGTTTGTGGCATAGGACCATCAGTAGCAGCACATACAAGAATTGCACCATCCATTTGAGCAGCACCAGTTACCATGTTCTTTACATAATCGGCGTGACCAGGACAGTCAACGTGAGCATAATGTCTATTTTCTGTTTCATATTCAACATGAGAAGTATTTATAGTTATACCTCTTTCTTTTTCTTCCGGCGCGTTATCAATCGTGTCAAAATCACGAACTTCAGCACCACCTTTTTCAGCTAAAACCTTAGTAATCCCAGCTGTTAAAGTTGTTTTTCCATGGTCAACATGACCAATAGTACCAATGTTCAGGTGTGGCTTGGTACGATTAAAATTTTCTTTTGCCATTTTTGTTAAATTTAATTAATAATATTATTACACATTCTTTTTCTGTACATATCTATCTACACAAACTACTACTACTTTTACTTTTTAGAGCCAATGACGGGAATTGAACCCGTGACCTCTTCCTTACCAAGGAAACGCTCTGCCTCTGAGCTACATCGGCTAGTAAAGTATTGAGCGAGAGACGGGGCTCAAACCCGCGACCCTCAGCTTGGAAGGCTGACGCTCTATCAACTGAGCTACTCTCGCATTACCATAAAACGGTGTGGGGAGAACAGGATTCGAACCTGTGAAGGCGTAGCCAGCAGATTTACAGTCTGCCCTCGTTGACCGCTTGAGTATCTCCCCTAAACTGAAAAAGAGCCGATGGAGGGACTCGAACCCACGACCTGCTGATTACAAATCAGCTGCTCTAGCCAGCTGAGCTACATCGGCTTATTCTGTTCACCTAATATAAAGAACAACATCCATAAAATGGGCTGCAAATTTATTAAATTTTTAATATAAACAACAAAAAAATATGTTTTTTTTACTACTTATATTTAAGAAAAAATCAATAAGTATATTTTAAACATTATTTTAAAGTATTTGACATAAAAAAGATGAATTATAAAAAAATCATGATCTTGGATGAGCTTGCTTGTATACTGCCTTTAATTTTGCAATAGAATTATGCGTATAAACCTGAGTAGCACTTAAATTAGCATGACCTAATAATTCCTTAATAGCATTTAAGTCAGCACCATTATTTAGCATATGAGTTGCAAAGGAATGTCTTAAAACATGAGGACTTTTCTTTTTAGCACTAGAAACTAAAGAAATATACTTATTTACAATACGATATATTTTTTTTGGATATAATTTATTTTTATCTTCATTAGTAAACAGATAATTATCTAAATTATAATTTTTTACAAATAATTTAATTTCATTTAAAATAGAATAAGCTAGAGGAATAATTCTTTCTTTATTTCTTTTACCTAAAACTTTCAAAGAAGAATTTATATAATCAATATCTTTTAAACTAATATTTAAAAGCTCAGTTAATCTTATACCGGTAAAATAAAAAACCTCTATAATTAATTTATCGCGATGGCCACAAAAATTATTTTCAAAAAAATCTTTATCAAGAAGCTCATTAATATTAGATTTCTCTACAAATACTGGAAGCTTCTTTGAAATTTTAGGAGTAATTATTTTTAATGTAGGATTATGTGTAGAATAATCAGAAATTTCCAGGAATCTATAAAAAGATTTTAAAGCAGAAATTTTCCTATTAATACTTGAACTTTGCAAATCAGATTCAACTAAACTTGAAATCCAACTTCTTACAATCTTAAAATCAACTTTATTTGGATTAGTAATAGAAAAATTATTAAACAAGAAAATATTAAATTGAGCTAAGTCAGTCTTATAAGAGGTAATCGTAAGATCTGAATATCTCTTTTCAGATTTAATATAATTTAAAAATTCATCTATATACATTGAAAAAATTCAGTTAAGACAAATCTAACAATAAAATTTAAAAGAAATTAAAACAGTATTTAATCCATATCTCTTAACATGTTCTCAGAATAAACTGCTTTCTGTTTTTGAACACGTAATCTTTCTGACTTTTTGATATATTGTTTTCTTGATCTAACTTGCTTTAATGTACCGGTTTTTAAAAATTTTCTTTTAAAACGCTTTAAAGCTCTATCAATATTCTCTCCGTCTTTTACAGGTATTACTAGCATAAATTTGTTTAATTTGGATTGCAAAAATATAAATATCCTTTACATTAACAAGCATAAACAGAATATTATTTAAGAATAAAAATAGTAATGATGTTAGTTAATTAAAAAGTTTAGGTATTTAATTTATTATTTAAATATAATTTAAAAACTTTAATAAGAAAAAATAAAGAAAATTATAACACAAAAATCAGTATTAATAATCAACAAGACTAATAATATTATCTGAATATAAGTTTAATCTTTCATATGGCTTTAGATACGTTAAATTAATAATAAAAGCAAAACCTGCAACATTTGCATTAGCCATTTTAATTAATTCAGCCGCTGCACATGCTGTTCCTCCAGTAGCAAGTAAATCATCATGAATTAATACATTCCAATCACTTTTTATATCGTTAGAATGAATCTCAATTTCTGCAGCTCCATATTCTAAATCATATTTACATTTAATTGTCTTAGAGGGCAATTTTCCTGCTTTTCGTATTGGCACAAAAGGAACTCCAATCCTATTAGCAAGAAGAAAACCATACAAGAACCCCCTACTTTCAACACCAACAATAGCATCTATTTTTAAATGATTAATCCTATCTACCAATTCAGAGGTAATGTAATTAGAAATATCAACATCCATTAATAGTGGAGTAATATCCTTATATGATATTCCTTTTTTTGGAAAGTCAATAATTTCCCTAATATGTTTTCTAATATTATTATCCAAAATTTAATATAATAATTATTACAATTTATTTTTTAAGATCTCCTTTAATAGCACTTAGATACTTTTGCAATTCTCTTTTAACAGTTGGAAATAAAAAGAACAATCCAATCATATTAGGAAAAATCATAGCAAAAATCATAGCATCTGAAAAATCCCAAATTGATTTCATACTTGATGCTGCACCGATAACAATAAATATTAGAAAAAGGATTTTATAAGTTAAATCAGCTAAAAAACCACGACCAAAAATAAATTTCCATGATTGCAAACCATAATATGACCAAGATATCATAGTAGATACAGCAAATAAAACTACTGCAATTGTTAGAAAAATATTTGAAAATGGAATATACTGAGCAAATGCTTGTGAGGTAATTCCAGCACCTTCATATGCAATACCATCAATATAAACAGTACCTAAACCATCACCTCCATATTCAAAATACCCACCAAAATTGAATATAATAATAACAAGGGCAGTCATTGTACATATAACAACAGTATCTATAAAAGGTTCTAATAAGGCAACTAAACCTTCGGATGCAGAATATTTAGTTTTAACAGCAGAATGAGCAATAGATGCAGAACCTGCGCCAGCTTCGTTAGAAAATGCTGCCCTTTTAAAACCTACTAAAAGAACACCAATTACACTACCAACACCCATAGCAGTAGGATTAAATGCTTCTGAAATAATTAATTGAAAAGCATCATCTAAAAAAGAGAAGTTTGTTAGAATAATATATAAACAAGCAACTAAATACATAACAGCCATAAAAGGCACAACCTTTTCAGTAACAGTAGCAATTCTTTTAATGCCGCCAATAATAATCACACCAACAATAGCGGCTATTACACAACCAATTATAGCACCAGAAGCTGTACTCTCAAGACCTAAAAGATCTTTTAAAACTATAGTCGCCTGATTAGACTGAGCAGCATTACCACCTCCAAATGATCCTCCAATACAAAAAATTGCAAATAATACAGATGAAATTTTTGCTAAAATACNAAAGCCTTTTTCATTAAGTCCTTTACTTATATAATACATTGGACCACCNTATACTGTTCCATCTTCACCAATATCTCTATATTGAACTCCAAGTGTACATTCAACGAATTTAGTTGACATACCAAGAAGTCCACATACAATCATCCAAAAAGTAGCCCCTGGACCACCTAAAGCAATCGCCAAAGCAACTCCAGCAATATTACCATTACCTACAGTACCAGACACAGCAGTAGCTAAAGCTTGAAAATGTGAGACTTCACCTTCCTGACTTTCATCTTTAATAGTACCCTTAACATCTGTAAAATTAGATGATGACTCATGATTATCAATATGATCATATTTTCCTCTTACAGTATTAATGGCAATTTTGAAATATTTAATATTTGGAAAACCAAAATAAATTGTAAAAAATAAAGCACTAAAAACTAGAAGTATTAATACAAATGGAATACCATAAACTGTAAAAAAAACAACCGAACTAAAGAAACTAGAAATTGGCGCAAAAGCCATATCAATTTTCTCATCAATTCCTTCAGCTAAAGATAGAATTGGTAAAAAGAGTAAAAAAAGTAGTTTTTTCATTTTTATTAAGTTTTAATATTTAATTGTTTATGAATAATTTCTAAACTTTCAATAAACGAGTGAGGGGTGAAATTTAAAATATTTTTTGCTTTATCTAAAACAAAACCTGTTTTATGTGGTCTTTTAGCTTTTTGATTGAGTGCTTTTGAATTAATTCTATTTACAAGGTTAACATCAAATTTAAAGAAATTTGCAATATTAACGACAAGATCATATATGCTCATAAAATCCTTACCAGAAACATGAAAGACTCCAAAGGAATTATTGTTTGCTGCAAAAATACAGGCTTCAGCTAAATCTTCAGCAAGAGTTGGAGCCCTATATTCATCATCAATAATATTTATTTTATTATTATTTTCAAGTTGTTCCTTAGCCCATAAAACAATATTATTTTTTGTTAAGTTATTTGCAACTCCAAATAAAACTATTGTACGCAAAATAGAACTTTTACAAGAGTGAGCAATTAGTAATTTTTCAGATTTGAGTTTAGATTCTCCATAATAAGATAAAGGATTAGGAAGATCATCCTCAGAATAAGGAGCATTTTTTCCATCAAAAATAAAATCAGTAGAAATATGAATTAGATGTGCATCAATAGTTAAACAAGAATCAGCTAAATAATTTACAGCATGAACATTTAAATTATCACAAAGATCTTTTTCATCTTCACAAAGATCGACATTAGTTATAGCTGCGGTATTAAAAACAACATCTGGCTTGTAATAATTTAAAACTCTAAAAACCTCCTTTTCATCAGTAATATCTAAGGATTCGTAGATGTAAGAATCATTTTTTTTATTTCTATTAGGACCTTTAGAAGTTGCAATAACATCACTATTATCGTCTATTAGTTTTTTAAGAATCTTCTGACCCAACAAACCATTACTTCCAGTAATTAAATAAATCATAATTAATAATCAGATGGTTTAAGTAAGTACAATATTAAATAAATAAATAAAGGAGAGCCAATACCTAATAAAAGAAAAATAAAAAACAAAACACGTAGTCCAAAAACATTTAAATCAAACTTATATGACAACCACAAACACACTCCTAATATTTTTTTATCTTCCAAATTATTAATTCTTAGACAAAGCTTGATTTAATTTTTTAATTTCTTTAATAATATTACCTTCTGTCTCCAATATATTAGATTCAAGATTTAAAATCTGATGTTCCACTTTAAGAATTTGATATTCCAATTCAATAATTTTATCTTGTTTTTTTTTAGATTTCTGAATATCTATAATTAACCATGCAAAAGCAATTATTTCTATAAAAATTAAAATAATAGTTAATAATAGTTGTAAATCCATATTTAATTATAAATCAAAAACTGATTTTCTTCTTCTAAATTTCAATGCTAATCTTAGACGTAAAACAAAAACCATAATTAGATAAATAAAAATTGTAATGGCATTTGTAAAGGCTGAATAAATAAAAAATAATCTAACAAAAGATGGACTTATACCTAACTTAGCTCCCCACCATGCACTAACACCAAAAAATTTTATTTCAAAAAAATTACGTAGAAATTTAAGCATTAATAATTTAAATATATTTCTGCAATTTAGTAAAATTACTACAACAATTTATTAAGTCTTTTATAAAATTATTTATTTTTATAAAATGTTTTTTATCATATCAAAAATACTTGCATTTATAATCAAACCAACATTCTGGATACTGATACTATTAATACTTGCATTAATATTTAAAAAAAGAAGAAAATTATTCTTAATATCTTCTCTTATTATTTTTTATTTCTTTAGTAATGATTTTATATTTAATGAAATTGTGAAAACATGGGAAGAACCTTATTTGTCAATACCTACAATTACTAAACAATATAAAGCTGGAATTTTACTAGCAGGATTTAGCGAGTATGATAGACAAACTAAAATACACAATTTTAAAAAGGAAGCTGATAGGTTAATTTACACGCTTCAATTATACAATCTTAAGATAATAAATAAAATTATCATTTCTGGTGGGAATGGCATGTTAGTAGGTAATAAATATAAAGAAGCACAAACTATACAAGAATTTTTAATAAGAAACAAGATTAGTGAGAAAGACATAATAATTGAATCAAAATCAAGAAACACGAAAGAAAATGCACTATATACTGCAAAAATTATAGACAAAAAATATGAATATCTATTAATAACATCAGCTATTCATATGAAAAGATCACAATTATGTTTTAAAAAAGCAGGAGTAAAAACAATCCCATTTACTGTAGATAATACAATGAGCTATAGAAGTCAAAATATAGAACGAATAATTTTTCCTAGAGCACAAACACTAGAAAGATGGGAGGAATTAATACATGAAATTATTGGATACTATGTATATAAAATTAGTTGGTAGTCAAAACTTTAAATTAATAAACCTTCCATTTCTAATTTAATTTTTAATGCTGATAATCTAGCAGATTTTGCAAAATCTAGTCCAGAACTTGAATAGATAATTGACCTTGAAGAATTAACAAGTAGGCCACAATCACTATTTATACCATATTTAACAACATCACTTAAGCTACCACCTTGAGTGCCCACACCAGGAACTAAAATAAAATGATTAGGAATTAACTTTCTAATTTCTAACAAAGAAATTGCTTGAGTTGCTCCAACAACATACATCATATTTTGATCATCACCCCATTTTGATGAAACACTAATAACTTCTTTATAAAGTTCATTATTATTCTTACCAATTAAAGTTTGAAAATCTAGACTCCCCTTATTTGAAGTTAAAGCCAAAAGTATAACCCATTTATTCTTAAATTTTAAAAAAGGCTCTACAGAATCAGAACCCATATATGGACTTACAGTAACGGAATTAAAATTCATACTTTCAAAAAAAGTACGAGCATACATTTCTGATGTATTCCCAATATCACCTCTTTTAGCATCTGCTATAGTAAAAATATTTTCTGGAATATATTCAATAGTTTTCATTAATGAATTCCATCCTTTTAATCCATTAGATTCATAGAAAGCAATATTTATTTTATATGCTATACACAAATCTTTTGTTGCATCAATTATTTGTTTATTAAACTCAAAAATTGGATCCTCGAAAGTCAATAAATGATCAGGTATTTTTGACAAATCAGAATCTAATCCAACACATAAAAATGATTTTTTTTTATAAATTTGATTTATGAGTTCTTGTTTATTCATTAGAGGTACCTTCTTTTAATTTCTCAGCATTTTCAGCTAAATGCAGTTCATCAATAAATTCTTGTATCTCTCCACCAATAACTGACTGTAGATTATATTTTGTTAAGCCAATCCTATGTTCAGTAACTCTTCCTTGAGGGTAATTGTAAGTTCGTATTTTAGCTGATCTATCTCCAGAGGAAACCATTGTTTTTCTGTGTTTCGCATCTTCTTCTAATTTTTTCTGTAGCTCAATCTCGTATATTCTGGATCTTAATACCTTTAAGGCTTTATCATAATTTTTATGTTGAGATTTCTGATCTTGACATTGAGCTACGACTCCAGTTGGTATATGCGTAAGACGTACTGCTGAATATGTTGTATTAACAGATTGACCTCCTGGACCAGAAGAGCAATATGTGTCTTTTCTAATATCACTATCTTTTAAATCAATATCAAACTCTTCAGCCTCAGGAAGAACAATAACTGAAGCTGCTGAAGTATGAACGCGACCTTGAGTTTCGGTTTGAGGAACTCTTTGTACTCTATGAACTCCAGATTCAAACTTTAATTGACCATATACATTATCACCAGAAAGGTTAAAGATAATTTCTTTATACCCTCCAGCTGTTCCTTCAGCAATATCAACAAGCTCTAAAGACCATCCTTTAGATTGTGCAAATGATGTGTACATTCTGTAAAGATCACCAGCAAAAAGACTTGCTTCATCCCCTCCAGTTCCAGCTCTAATTTCAAGAACAGCATTTTTAGCATCTGCAGGGTCTTTAGGAATTAATAAAACTTTAATATCCTCTTCTAAACCACTAACTTTAGGTAGATTATCATCAAGTTCCATCTTTGCCATCTCCTTCATTTCTAAATCTTCTGTGGTTGATAATACTTCCTTTGCTTCAGCAATATTTGACAATAATAAGTCATAAGTTTTATAAATCTTAATAATAGGCTCTAGGTCCTTATATTCCTTGCTAAGTTGTACATATAGCTTCATATCATCCATAGCATTTGGAGAAGAAATTAATTTCTCAACATCTAAATATCTTTTGTTTATTGCTTCTAGTTTATCTAACATATTAATATATAAATTCTCCAAATTCTGAATTAATTGATACCTTTCTTCCATTAAAAGATTCAACTCTTCCAATAATTTTAGCATCAACATTAAATGATTTTGAAATCTCTATAATTGATGACGCAATACTTTCATCAACATATAATTCCATTCTATGTCCCATATTAAAAACCTTATACATTTCTTTCCAACTTGTACTTGATTCACTTTGAATTAACTTAAAAAGTGGTGGAACAGCAAACATATTGTCTTTAATAATATGTAAGTCATCAATAAAATGTAAAATTTTTGTCTGAGCACCACCACTACAATGAACCATACCATCGATATTATTTTTATGTTTATCTAAAATACATTTAATAATTGGCGAATATGTACGAGTAGGAGACAAAACTAGCTTACCAATATCTAAATTATTATCAATTATCTTATCAGTTAAACACTTTGACCCAGAATAAACAAGGCTATCTGGCATGAGAGGATCAAAACTTTCAGGATATTTAGAAGATAGCACTTTAGAAAAAACATCATGACGAGCTGAAGTTAAACCATTACTTCCCATGCCTCCATTATATTCAGTTTCATATGTAGATTGACCATAAGATGATAAACCTACAATAACGTTTCCTGATTTAATATTTGAATTATCAATAACCTCAGATCTTTTCATTCTAGCAACAACAGTTGAATCAACTATTATTGTTCGTACAATATCTCCAACATCAGCAGTTTCACCTCCTGTAGAAAATATATTTACACCAAACTTCTTATATTCATTTAGTAATTCTTCAGTGCCATTTATAATCGAAGAAATTATATCCTTATTAATTAAATTTTTATTTCTTCCAATTGTTGAGGAAAGCATTATATTATTTACTGCACCAACACATAATAAGTCATCAATATTCATAACTAATGCATCTTGTGCAATTCCTTTCCAAACTGACAAATCATTAGTTTCTTTCCAGTACATGTAAGCTAAAGATGATTTAGTACCAGCTCCATCTGCATGCATTACTAAACAATAATCACTATCTCCGGTTAAATAGTCCGGAACAATTTTACAGAAGGCCTTAGGAAATAGACCTTTATTAACATTTTTTATAGCATTATGTACATCTTCTTTATCTGCAGAGACACCTCTTTGATTATACCTGTTTTCCATATTTTATTTAATAAAAAAGCATCCTAATAATAGGACGCTTTTTAAAATATATATTTAAAAATTACTTATTTTCAGACTGAGAAACATAATCTTCTCTTAAAACTTTGAATGATGTTCTACGATTGTACTGATGAGCTTTCTTTTTGTTCTTTTTAAACTTAATCTTATTAATATATGATTCAGTTAAAACATCACCTTCTTTAAATCTTCCATCTTTATTTTCAATTACAAATGGTTCGTCCTCACCAGCACCTACAGCAACTAATTGACCAGCATCAATACCAACACTTATTAAATAATCAATACAAGCATCAGCTCTTTTCTGAGATAGGCGTAAATTACTTTTATTGTTACCTACAAAATCAGTATGAGATTTAAGTTCAATAATAACATTCGGATTATCTAAAAGAGATTCTGCAAGCATATCAAGATCAGAAATAGATTTATCTCTAAGATTCCATTTTGCAAAATCATATTCTATTTTTGGAAGAATAATTTCTTTCTTAACAGGATTCATAATTAAGTCAACAATAAAAACTTTATTTTCATCAATACCAACAGTAGTTTCAGTCATTTTTTTATTTAAATAACCATCGAGTGAAGCAAGAATTTCATAAGACAGTAGAGGATCTAACTTAAAAGTATAAGAACCTGTATTATCTGTTTTTGTTTCAATTGCAACACCTTCACTAGAAGAAAGAACTACTCTAGTATTAGTTAAAATTGCTCCTGTTTTTGAATCTGTAATAACACCTTTTAGTGCTAAAACTAAAGGAGGTAATTCAAATTGATAAATATCATCACCACCTTTACCACCTTTTCTATCAGAAGTTAAATACCCTCTCTCACCAGAATTCTCAATAATCATGCCAAAGTCATGTCCTGATGAATTAACTGGATACTTTAAATTAGTAATAGAAGAATAAGAATCATTTTCATCTGGAGTTGATTTAAAAATATCAAAACCTCCCATACCGATATGACCGGTTGAAGAAAAATATAGAGTTCCATCTGAATGTAAAAAAGGAAACATCTCATCACCTTTAGTATTCACTGCAGGACCTAAATTAACTGGATCACTCCATTTACCTCTTTTTTGTTGCTTTACAATCCACAAATCTTTACCTCCATAACCACCTCTTAAATCAGAAGAAAAAATTAAGATGGATTCATCTTCATTAATTGTAGGATGACCTAAAGTTGTATTACTATCAACTTTAATCTGTAATAATGTTGGGGCACCCCATATCTTACCTTTTCTTTTTGAAACATAAATATTACAACCTAATGCCTTTTTCTTTTGAACATCACATTTAGTGAAATACATTGTAGTACCTCTTTTATTAAGAGCTACAGACCCTTCATTACCTTCTGTATTTACAGGCTCTGGTAGAATCAAAGGAACACTCCATTTTCCTTTTTTATTTAATTTAGATGAATATAAATCTGTAAAAGTTTCACCTGTTCTATCATCTATCTTATTACTAAACCCTCCAGATCTTGATGATGTAAAATAAAGCTCAGAATATTCTCCATTTCCAAATGAAGGGGAAAAATCACTAAATCTTGAATTTACTAAAGGCATTATTTCAACTTTATATCTAGTGGGGTTTGCTAACCAATTAATAGAATAATCACAAGACTTAAGGCCCATTTCTCCAGTAACATCAGTAGGGTTTAACTGAATATACTTCTTATATTGAACTTTAGCTTCTTCATACTTTTCATTCATTCTTAGTACATCAGCATATCTTAAATAAACAATTACATCTGGGTATTTTGCTTTTACTGCTCTTTTGTAATATGATTCAGCTCTCTTAATATTACCTGAGAATCTATAACATTCTGCTTGCTTAAAAATAATTTCAGACTTAAGAGCTCTACTTTTAGTATTCTGATATGCCTTTTTGTATAACTCAGCAGCTTTATTATATTGTTCCAAAGTAAAAGCCTGATCCGCCTTAACCATTTTTCTATTTTTCTTTTGAGCATTTACATTCGATGATGCTAAAGAAAAAAGACAAAATAAAACTATAGTAAATCGTAAGAAAAAATTCATCATTTCATTTTTTTAATTGTTGCTAAAATAATGAATAATTTTTAATTTATTTTAAATGAAACTTTATATAAAAACAATCGAGTGTTAATAAACTATTAATAATTTTTATAATTATAAATCATATTTTAATCACAAAAAAAAATAAATACTTTCTTTTGTAATAAAATTATAATTCTGCAGAAATAAAATTAAATAGCTAATATGAAAACAAAACTTGAATATATATGGTTAGATGGATATGAGCCTACTCAAAACATGCGAAGTAAAACAAAAGTTGTTGAAAATTTTTCTGGAGAACTAAAAGACTGTCCTGTTTGGTCATTTGACGGAAGCTCTACAAAACAAGCTGTTGGTGGTTCTTCAGATTGCTTACTAAAACCTATAGCAATATACCCTGATCCTGATAGAATTAATGGTTATTTAGTAATGACAGAAGTCCTTAATGCAGATGGTTCAGCTCACCAATCAAATGCTAGAGCAAACATTGATGATAATGATGATGATTTTTGGTTTGGTTTTGAACAAGAATATTTCATAATGGATACTCAGACGCAATTACCTCTTGGATTTCCAGTAGGTGGATATCCTGGTCCTCAAGGAATGTATTATTGCTCAGTAGGAGGAAGAAACACACATGGAAGAGATTTTGTAGAAGAACATGCAGATTTATGTATTGATGCCGGATTAAATTTTGAAGGAATCAATCAAGAAGTAGCAAGTGGACAATGGGAATTTCAATTATTTGCAAAAGGAGCCAAAAAAGCTGGAGATGAAATATGGATTGCAAGATATCTTCTTGATAGACTAACAGAAAGATATGGCTACTACATTGAATATCATCCAAAACCTGTTAAAGGAGATTGGAATGGTTCAGGAATGCACGCAAACTTTTCTAATACAACACTACGTACTTGTGGATCACAAAAAACATACGAAAAAATATGTGAAGCTTTTAGGCCAGTAACAAAAGAACATATTGCTGTCTATGGAGAATTTAATGACCAAAGATTAACTGGGCTTCATGAAACAGCATCCATAACTGACTTTAGCTATGGAATTTCAGATAGAGGAGCTTCTTTAAGAATTCCTATTATAACTGTCGAACAAGGTTGGAAAGGATGGTTAGAAGATAGACGACCAGCATCAAATGGTGATCCTTACAAAATTGCTGGCAGAATCGTTGAAACTGTAAAATCTATAAGCATTAAATAGTAGATTTTGAATATTAAGAAAATCTCAAACAGTTCACAACCTTATATTAAGGACATATAGATATAAGATATATATAAAGATAATAAAACAACACCTTCTTTTCTAGTAACCTTTGATGATGAACTAATATAAATAATAATAGCTAATACTAATGTAATAGCCAACATCCAAGGTATATCAAAAGTTAGTATCTTAATATCTTCAATACTTAATTCAGAAATCATTGAAGTAATTCCTAAAACTGCTAAAACATTAAAAATATTTGAACCAATTAGGTTACCTACTGCTAAATTCTCTTCCTTCTTTAATGCAGCGATGATAGAGGTTACTAATTCAGGTATACTTGTACCAACTGCAACTACTGTAACTGCTATTACCCTATCTGAAACATCAAATAATTTAGCAATGAAAATTGTACCATCTACAAGCCAATCTGCACCATATTTTAATAAAAAAACTCCAAATATGATAAATAACATACTCATAAGAATAGAGGATTCATGAATTTTTAAATCTTCAGTATTTTCATTAATAATATCTCTTGAGTTTTTAATTAAAAATACTATAAAAGCAGAAAGTAATAATATAAAGAAATAACCAAAATAATTAGAAATACCATTAAAGAAAAAGAGAACTATAGCTAATAACACAGAAACAAAAAACATAAATGGAAAATTATAATACAGTGTTTGCCTACTAATTTTCACTCGAAAAATTAATGCAGTAACTCCAAGAACTAATGCGAGATTTGCAATATTAGATCCAATTATATTTCCAAAAGCAATATTTGAATTTCCGTTTATAGCGGCTTTAACACAAACAAATAATTCAGGAGCAGACGTTGCAAAAGAAACAATAGTTAATCCGACAACTAATGTTGAAATATTTAAACGTTTGGCAATAGAAAGAGATCCTTTGACTAGTAATTCTCCACCCAAGTAAAGTAGTATTAATCCTAGAATAAAAAAAATGATTGAATGCATTACTTGTTAACTCCTAAATCATCTTTAACATTATTAGCGCTATCTCTAATTTCTTTTTTAATTTCATTAGAAGCATCTTTAACCTCACGCATAGTCTTACCAAGAGTTCTAGCTAGTTCAGGAATCTTACTTGAACCAAAAAAGATCACGATAAATAATAGAATTATAATAATTTCAGGACCACCAATAAATAAAAGCATATTAATAATAAAATCTAAATATAATTAAAAAAATTACTTCTTGCTATTTAGCTCTTTTCCTTTAATAGTATCTAACATAATTGGTGATGCAATAAATAAAGATGAATATGTTCCTACAACAACACCAACCATTAAGGCAAACATAAAACCTCTAATTACTTCTCCACCAAAAATAAATATAATCAACAATACAAAGAAAGTGGTCAATGAAGTATTAATTGTTCTACTTAGGGTACTATTCAAAGAACTATTCATAAACTCATGAATTTGTTTCTTTTTATTTAAATTCATATACTCACGAACTCTATCAAAAACAACAACTGTATCATTAAGAGAGTAACCAATAATTGTTAAAATAGCTGCAATAAACGCCTGATCAATCTCTAGTGAAAATGGTAAAATACCATAAAATATTGAGAATATTGAAAGTACTATAATAACATCATGAAATACAGCAGCAACTGCTCCTAGACTAAATTGCCATTTTCTGAATCTAAGAAGTATGTAAAGGAATATCACCAATAAAGAAAAGACAATAGACCATACAGCAGCATCTTTAATATCATCAGCAATAGTAGGTCCAACTTTTTGAGAACTCATAATCTCATATTCCAAACCTGATGTCGAAAGTCCTTCTGACAGCTTTTTTTCAACAATTTCATCTGTAGAAACATCATTATTATCAATCATAAATGATGTCGTTATTTTAACCTGATTATCACCTCCAAAAGTTTTTACTTGAGGTGTATAATTAAGACCATCACTATCAACAAATGCAGCAGCAAGCTCATTTCTTAAATCTTCATTATTAACAGTATCGTCAAATCGAACTACAAAAGTTCTACCACCAACAAAATCAACTCCATAATTTAAACCTTTTGTAAATAAAGAGCCTAAACCTAATATTACAATTATTGAAGAAAGGATATAGAAACGTTTTCTAACTCCTATAAAATCAATATTTATATTTTTAAAAGCACCTTTAGTGAATTTATTAGAAAAATTCATTTCCTTACCTTTCTTTAGACGTGCAGAAATAATTAATCTAGTTATAAATATAGCAGCAAATAATGAAGTTAGAATACCAATAACTAAGGTTGTAGCAAATCCTTTAATAGGACCTGTTCCAAAAGTGTATAAAATAATACCTGTTAAGAGTGTTGTAACATTTGCATCAATAATTGAGCTATAAGCACTATTATATCCATCTTCAATAGCTAGTCTTATACCTTTACCATTTGTAAGTTCTTCTCTAATTCGTTCATAAATAAGAACATTGGCATCAACAGACATACCAATAGTTAAAATAATACCTGCAATTCCAGGTAAAGTTAATACAGCTCCTAATGAGGATAAAACACCAAATATGAAAAATATATTAGCTAAAAGAGCAACATTTGAAACCATACCAGCTTTATTATAATAAAATATCATGTAAACCAATACTAGTAACAAAGCAAATATAAAAGAAGTAAGACCAGAACTAATTGCTTCTTCTCCTAATGAGGGACCAACAATAGCTTCTTCTATAATTCGAGCTGGAGCAGGTAATTTACCTGATTTTAAGATATTAGCTAAATCTTTTGCTTCGTTTACTGAAAAATCTCCTGAAATTGAAGATCTACCTCCAGAAATCTCACTTTGAACTGTTGGATAAGAATAAACATACCCATCAAGAACAATTGCTATACTCTTACCAATATTCTCAGCTGTTAATCTTTTCCACTGTTTAGCTCCTTCTTGATTCATTGACATTGAAACTTCGGCTGAAGAATTATACTGACCAAAAGCTTGAGAAGCATCAGTAACAACATCTCCTTCCATAGCAGATTTGCCATCACGATTTGTAACTCTTAATGCAACCAATTGTACGAATTTCTCCTCACTATCATAAGGCTTAACTGTATAAGAAAACTTAACATCTACAGGAAAAAACTTAATAACTGCTGGATCATTTAAATAATCATTTAAAACAGATGTATCTTTAACTGCACAAAATCCTACAACAGGACCTTCTTGGATTTGATTTTGCTGATCTACATTTGGATATAGAACTGCATATAAAGGATTATTAATAGAAAACTCTTCAAATGATAAAGTCTCTGATGAATCAGAGCTTAAAGAATCTAATGCTAAATCTGCTAAAAGATCATTTGCATCTATTTCATCTTTTTCATCGCTAGAAATCATAATATCTAAATCTGCTTCGCTTTCATCTAATACTACTTCACTCGAATCATTAGCTGCAGTAATCTCTCTTAAATAAGTATTTGCATTTTCCAAAGACTGAAATAAATCTCTATACTCATATGTTTCCCAAAATTCTAACTGAGCAGTAGATTGCAAAAGCTTTCTTGCTCTTTCTGGATCTTTAATACCTGGAAGCTCAACTAGAATCCTTCCTGCAGTCTCAAGTCGTTGTATGTTAGGCTGTGTTACTCCAAATCTATCTATTCTACTTCGAAGTATATTAAAAGATCTATTTATAGCATCTTCAACCTCTAACTTTAAAACATCTATAACTTCCTGATTATTAGCATTAATCTTTACTTTATCTTTTAACTGGGAAGTAAATATTACTGCTAAACCATTATTTGGAGATAATTTTTCATATTCTATAGCAAANAAAGAAACAAAATCATCTTGACTATCTTCCTGAGCAACTAATGCATTAGCAATAGAAGATCTAAATTTTTCATCATTACTGTTATTTGATAATGCTTTAAGCACATCAACTACCATGACCTCTAGAGTAACATTCATTCCACCCTTAAGGTCAAGCCCTAAATTTAATTCTCTTTGCTTACAATCAGCATAAGTATACTGAGCAATAAATATATCATATACTTCTTCAGAATTTATAGAATCTAAATACTGTTTAATTTTGACAGCTTGCTCATCTTCATTGAAATTTTCCGCATATTCCGCAGCATCGCTTTCAACCCTATCAGCTATCCATGTAAAAGATAATTGATATACACATATTATAGCGAAAACAACAGCAATTATTTTTATAAAGTTTCTATTTTGCATAATCTTAATTTTTTAGAGTCGGCAAATATAATCTTTTCATCCTAAATATTATAATTCTTGTAGTATTGAAATGAATATATGCAAAGACTTTTTATGTAAGATTTAAATATAGTTAAATCGTTTTTGCTCAACTAATTAATATCTTTGTTGAAAGTATTACAACTTATGATGCAAAAAACTATCTTTATCATCCTACTTTCAATTGTAACTAATAATCTAGTATTTAGTCAAACACAATTTTTCAGAGATACATCTATAAACGTTACTGAAAATGGCATAACACTTAAAAATGCATGGGCAAGTGGAATTAATTCTGCACAATTTCACGAAATAGATCTTGATCTTGATGGTGTAAAAGATCTACTAATATTTGATAAATCTGGTGACAAAATTATTCCATATCTTAATAGAAACGGAGATTTTATCTTTGCTCCTAAATATAGATTATCATTTCCTAAACTTCATGACTGGGTAATTCTTGCAGATTATAATTGTGATGGGAAAAATGACATCTATACCTATTCAAGTGGCGGTATGGCAATATATGAAAACACCTCTAATTCAAGTCTAAGTTTTAATCTAACAACTCCACTTGTTTATAGCAATATGGGAGGCCCTATGCCTATTAATATATATATTAGTGCTGTAGATATACCAGCAGTAGCAGATATTGATTATGATGGAGATTTAGATGTTTTAACATTTAAAATTACTGGTGGTTTTATAGAATATCACAGAAATATGTCGATTGAATTAACTGGAAATTGTGATACAATTGCATTTCAGCTAGAAGAAAGCTGCTGGGGAAATTTTTATGAAGGATTAAATAACTACACTCTTAACTGTCTTAACTGTCAATGTCCTTCAATTATAAATAATCATAATTCAAAGCAAAAACATGCTGGCTCTACCCTATTAGCAATAGATATAGATAATGACCAAGATAAAGATCTTATACTTGGTGATATTAGCTTTAATAACCTTAATTTATTAATTAATGGTGGAGATAGTTCTTATGCTAATATGGTCTCTGTTGACTCTATCTTTCCAGCAAATCATCTAAACACTATTGAAGCAGATATGGATATCTTTCCCGCTGCTTATTATTTAGATGTAACCAATGATGGCATAAAAGATTTAATTGTCACATCTAATAGTGAAAATAACTCTGAGAATTTTGAAAGCTGTTGGTTATTTAATAATACAGGAACTAATACAAATGCAGATTTTAATTTCTTCAAGAAAAATCTTCTTCAAGATGAGATGATTGATTTAGGATCTGGATGCTATCCAGTATTCTATGATTATAATAATGATGGATTAGATGATATTGTTGTAGGTAATTATGGATATCACCAAATAGGTGGAAATCCAAGATCATCATTAGCTTTATTTAAGAATAATGGAACTTTAGATACGCCTTCTTTTGAACTTGTTGATAGAGATTGGCAGAATATATCAAATATTAACCTTAATATAAATCTTAATATCGCTGCTTTAAACCTCACTCCTACATTTGGAGATTTAGATGGAGATACGCATGATGATATGATTATAGGAGATGCTAATGGCAAACTACATTACTTTAAAAATACAGGCTCTAATCCAGCTAATTTCATGCTATCACAAGCTGAATATAATAATATTGATGTTGGTTATTTTGCTAGTCCTCAATTAATTGATGTAAATAGAGATGGCTTACTTGATATTCTTATTGGAGAACAATCAGGAACAATCAATTATTGTGAAAATACAGGTACATTAACGAATGCTATTTTTGATACAGTAATTTCAAATTTTGGAGACATTGATATTGAAAGTAATATTATAAGTGCAGGATTTAGCAATCCTACATTATTTGACAATAATGGAAACTATGAACTTTATGTAGGATCTTATACTGGTGAGACATATGTATTTGACAATATTGATAATAATCTTACTGGATCATTTGATTCGTTAAGGATACTTAACACAAATGAAGGTGGTAAAAATAAGATAGCAATCAATGATATTAATAATGATCAAAAACCTGACCTCTTAATTGGTAATTATTCAGGGGGACTAAGTTACTTCAATGGTGATTCAATAGTTATCAGTAACACCTTCTACACTAACTCCCCTAAATTAAAAATATATCCGAATCCATCAAGTCAGTACTTAATTGTCAGTAGTTATATGACAGGAAATATTGAGATCATTAATACACTTGGAGCAACTATATTAATACAAAACAAAACAAAAAAGACTGCTAGAATTGATTTAAGAGCATTAAAAAAAGGTTTATACTTTATAAAGTTAAATAATCAAAAATCAAAACTTGTTATTCAGTAATATCAATTGATTCATTATTACTAAATAATGGGATATCCTCTACCCTTGCATAAGGAAGATCAATAATCTTAGATAGGTTATAATAAGAACTTAGTCCNGATATACCAACAGTATCTAATTTTTCTAAATCAATATAACCGTTATCTGAAAGAGCAATTTCATCAATNTCTATATGCTCTATCTCTCCAACNATCATAATTGTATTACTACTCTTTATTTNAATATTCTCTAAATATTTCATGCCAATCTTGAGATTACTTTCTTTAACAAAAGGAGCTTTAAAATCAAATAAATATTCTTCTGTTAAACTACAGGCCTTAAATTCTGATATTTCCTTAGCAAATTTTGCAGAAGTATAATGTCCATTTTCTACAAAAGCATTTGTAACATTGTTTATTGTAAAACAGCCCGTCTCCTTAATATTTTCAAATGTATGTCTAGGCACATTATTATCAGGTCTTAGCATAAACCCTAATAATGGAGGATTACTACTAAGATGTACCACTGAACTAATAATTGCTAAATTAGTAGAGCTACTCTTTGAAATAGTGCCTATTAAATTTGCAGGCTTAANTCCTGTCACTGAGTTAATAAGATTAAGTCTTCTAATTCTTGTAATACTATTAATATCAGATCTTGAAAAATACATTATCTCTTGGAAATTTTATTCATGGATATAAAACTCTGTCTACTACATTTAAACCTGTTAATATCTGGGTTTCTTTTCATAATATGCTTACTACTAACACCACTATTTACTCTTTTCCTCCATAGATTAAAGCTAGAACGCTTAAGTTCCTTTCTCATTAATTTGATTACATCTTGCTCGGTTAAATTAAATTGATAATGAATTGCTTCAAATGGAGTTCTATCTTCCCATGCCATTTCAATAACTCTGTCTAAACTCCTTTCTGAAAGAAAAAATTTCACAATTAAATAGTTTTTAAATTAAAATAATAAGCTGTAAAATTATTAATTAACAATGGATATAGTGTTGAAAAAAAGTGTTTATTTTATACACATGAAAATACCTCAAAAGAATACAAAAAAAAACCTATCATTTCATAATTTCAAGGAACTTAATTTAGATGGAATCAAACTTGCTGACCTATCTGTTCCTGCTGGATTTCCCTCTCCAGCTGATGATTTTATTGAAATGGAAATTAATCTTCAAGATTATATTGTAAAAAATAAAGAAGCAACATTTTGTGTGAAAGTTGAAGGTACCTCCATGACCAAAGCTGGTATAAACAGTGGAGATGTTATGATTGTTGACCGATCACTTTATCCAAAACACAATAATATTGTACTTGCTGTTATAGATGGTGAGTTTACAGTTAAAAGAATAGCTGTTAATGAAGATAGTTTATATTTAGTACCAGAAAATGACAACTTCTCTCCNATTCAAATTACTGAAGCTATGAATTTTCAGGTATGGGGTATTATTACACATATAATACATAAAGCAAATTGATTGCACTGGTTGATTGCAATAATTTTTATGCATCTTGTGAAAGAGTATTCCGCCCTGAACTAGAAGGAAAACCTGTAGTAGTACTATCTAATAATGATGGCTGTGTAATTGCTAGAAGTAATGAGGCAAAAAAACTAGGNATTAANATGGGAGAACCAGTCTTTAAAAAAAAAGATTTNTTTGTAAAAAATAATATACATACATTCTCTACAAATTTNATACTCTATGGTGATATGTCCAAACGAGTTATGTCTATTCTTAAACAAAATAGCAAGGAAATAGAGGTGTATTCTATTGATGAGGCGTTTATAGATTGCTACAATGAAGATCTTAAGAAGTATGGTGCTGATCTTAGATATAAAGTTGGAAAATGGACTGGAATCCCAGTATGTGTAGGAATTGCACCTACCAAAGTTTTAGCTAAAATTGCGAATCACATAGCAAAAAAATACAGGAAATCTGGTGTTTTTATATTAGACAATAAAGAGATTATTAAGAAAGCCCTAGTCTTCACACCCATTGAAGAGGTATGGGGAATTGGCTATAAATATGCTCAAATACTTAAAGAGTATGGTATTCATACTGCTTATGATCTTACATGCATTGAGGAGAGTTGGATTAAAAAAAGACTGTCAATTGTAGTGCTAAGAATAGCACAAGAACTAAAAGGCATAAGTTGTCTAAAAATAGAGAGTAAAAAAACTGCAAAAAAAAATATTTGTACATCAAGATCATTTGGAGAGCCTATAAAAGAATACAAACTATTAGAAGAAGCTATTACTACTTTTGCAGTTAGATGTTGTGAAAAACTTCGAAAACAAAACACATGTGCTTCGGAGATAAGTATCTTTATATATACTAATCCATTTAATCCAAGACACAAACAATATTACGCCACCAAAACATTAAAATTAGATAGAGCAACAAATGACAATCAAATTCTTGTACAGCAAGTAATCAGAGCACTCAAAATGATTTATAAGAAAGAGTATATCTATAAGAAAGCAGGAGTGGTTGTAGGTAATATTATATCAGATAATCAAGTACAACTCAGTTTATTTGATAAGATAATACAAAGAGAGAAGTATAACAAATTAACTAAAGTAATTGATAAAGTAAACAGTAGTATGGGAAGAGATAAGTTAAGAATAGCTGTCCAGGGTTTTGATCGCAGTTGGCGTATGAAACAAGAAAAACTATCACCCTGCTATACAACTAGAATAGATGAAATACTGACTGTAAAAATATGATAGAAATATATACAAAAGATCAGCAAGCATATGGAGAGTTTAACCAAGGAGATATTATTGAAAATAAACCCATAGGGTTTCCGATGGATGGGGGTTCTCTTACATCATATTCTAATATTTTTTACTGGGCACATGCAGTAGCTAAAAAAGATAGTACAATAGGTTTACATCCACATAAAGGATTTGAAATTATCACATTTGTATTAGAAGGAATAATCAAACACTATGATACATTATTAAAAAAATGGATAACACTAAAAAAAGGTGATGTACAAGTAATAAAAGCAGGATCAGGAATATCTCATTCTGAAGCATTAAATAAAGATTCTGCAGTATTCCAAATTTGGTTTGATCCAGATCTTAACACTAGCTTATCACAAAATGCAGAATATCAGGATTATAATGTAAATGCACTATACCATAATGATAACAAAAAATATCTAATTGGAAATAAAAGCCCTATAAAGATAAATACTGAATCAATAGAGATATATGAAATAGAATATAAAAAAGAAAAAATAGAAATAGCTTTAGATCAAAATAAATACTACTCATTATATATCTTATCAGGGAAAGTAGAGATAGACACAAGAGAGATATCAGAAGATAGCTTTATAAAAATATATAAAGAGAAAAATCTCATAATACAAGGCAATCACAAAGCAAAGATATTCTGTATTGAATCACCTCTAGAGGTCTCTTATAAGACATACATAGAAACAATAAAAAAGAGGTAGTTTAGTACTACCTCTTTTATTATTTGCGAAATAAAATAATTATTTTATTAGACTAACACTTCTGGAAATAAAGCCTGTTAAATCTTCTCCTTTTAGCATACCTTGAGATAATAATGCTAAATCTAAAACTTGTCTAATTAGATCAACTCTTTTCTTCTTTGTCTTTTCAGAGAGAATCTTATTGATAAGATCATGATTAGAGTTTACAGCTAGATTATAAGATTCTGGCATCGAACCAAACATTTGCATACCCCCACCACCAGAGAGTTGCTGCTGCTCCTTCATTCTTCTCATAAATTCACTCTGAGTAATTACAACTGGAGAATCAGAAACAGACATATTTTGAACTTGAACAGTAAACTTTTCTTTATCTAACTGCTCTTCAATCATTTTCTGCAACTTCTCTTTTTCTTTATCAGAGAGTTTAGAGATTGCTGTTTCTTCTTTTTCTATTAATTTATCAATAATATCAGCATCTACTCTTGAAAATTGAACATCAGTATGATCTGATTCTAGTCTACTTATAAGATGACTAATCAGTGGACCACCTAATTCAAGAACTTCATATCCATTATCAGTAGCTGTTTTCACAAAACTATGTTGTTCTTTTTTATCATTAGTATAGAGAATAATAGTTTTGCCATCTTTATTTTTCTGTGGCTCTTTTACTTTTTCAAGAAACTCGGAGAAAGTATGGTATTCACTATTAGTATTCTTGTAAAGTGCAAAGTCATTAGCCTTGTCAAAAAACTTCTGTTCAGTTAACATCCCATATTCAATAAATACTTTAACATCATCCCATTTCTGTTCAAAATCCTTTCTATCTTTCTTAAACATTTGAGCTAATTTATCAGCTACTTTCTTAGTAATATGACTTGATATCTTTTTAACATTCCCATCAGCTTGTAAATAAGATCTTGAAACATTTAATGGTATATCTGGAGAATCTATTACTCCATGCAAAAGCGTAAGAAACTCTGGAACAATATTCTCAACATTATCAGTTATAAAAACCTGATTACTATACAAATTAATTTTATTTTTTTGAACTTCTAAATTATTCTTAAGTTTAGGAAAGTATAATATACCTGTCAGGTTAAATGGAAAATCAACATTAAGATGTATATGGAAAAGTGGATCATTAAATTCCATAGGATATAGTTCCTTATAAAATTTGTTATAGTGCTCTGGTTTTAAATTAGCGGGAGTCTTAGTCCAAGCAGGAGTTGTATTATTAATAATATTATCAGAAACCTTATCAATCTTCTCCACATTCCCATCTTTGTCTTTTTTACCTTTAGGATCATCTACCTTATCAGTTTTTGTTCCAAACTTTATTTCAACAGGTAAAAACTTACAATACTTATTTAAAATAGTTGATATCCTGCTCTCCTCAAGAAACTCTGTAGAATCATCAGCAATATGAAGAACAATATCTGTTCCTTTTGTTTTTTTCTTAGCTTCATCCATGGTAAAGTTTGGAGAACCATCACATACCCATCTAACAGGTAAACTATTTGGATGCTGACTTTTAGTAATAATTTCAACTTCCTTAGCTACCATAAATGCAGAATAAAAACCTAAACCAAAATGACCAATAATTGAGTTTTTAGTATCTGCATCCTTATATTTATTAACAAATTCTTCAGCACCAGAGAAAGCAATTTGATTGATATACTTATCTAATTCCTTATCAGTCATACCAATACCATTATCTCTAATAGTTAATGTCTTTTTATCTTTATCAAGAATAACTTCTACTCTTAGTTTACTAACATCAGTATTTAATTCACCGACGGTTTTTAAGGTTTTCATCTTTTGAGTTGCATCAACAGCATTTGACACTAATTCTCTTAAAAAGATCTCATGATCAGAGTATAGAAATTGCTTAATGATTGGAAAAATATTTTCCGTTTGTACATTTATATTACCTTTTCTTTTCATTGTTTATGTTTTATTTATAATGAGTTGCAAATAGTATGCCATATTTAAAATTACTGACATTATAATACCAGAAATGAAAATATGTCAGGTAACCTACCTTTGGAATTATTGTATTACTAATTTTTTATTTAAAATTCCAATAGGAGTCGTAATCTCAATAAAATATAGAGACTTCGGATAGTTAGAGAAATCAAAGTTTCTTATATACTCTCCTGAGAAATTATTAATATTTTCATCATGAATGATTTCTCCAATTGTGTTAAGAACACGTATATTATAATTTGAAATGACATTAACATCAAATTCTAAAGTAAATAATCCACTAGTTGGGTTTGGATATAAAAGAAGATCAGTAATTAAATTATCTTGTATATCAGTAGGGAAATCAGATAAATTAAAAAATGCAGTATCTGTAAAACATCCTAATGCATCAGTAACATATAAGCTATACATTCCATTAGATAATGGAGTTATACTTGAAGTTATCTGCTGTGTATTCCATATATATGAGTAAGGAGCAACACCACCACTAACATTTGCAACAAGATCAGAATTAAATTCAGATATAGAAACTAATAAAGAATCAGCTACTGTAAGATTTGTATAAATAGTTGAAACACAACCATTCAATGATATGACAGTATCAGTATAATCTCCACTTTGAGAATAAACAGAAGTACCAACAGAATAATATTCACCAATACAAACACTAACAGTATCGTATTCATAGCTACTGTAGTTAACTGTTAAAGTTAAAGTTATAATACTATCACAGCCATATTGATTAATAGTCGAGTAAGTATAGTTTCCAGAAGTTGTATAAACTTGTCCATTCCAGAAAAGACTATCACAAACAATATAAGATTGATTTACTGATGAACTATTGTTAATTGTTAAATCTAAATTTACTGTGCTATCACATCCATTTAAATCTAAATAAACATTTGAATATAATCCGCTTAAGTGATAAGTAACACCATCCCAATCATAAGAATCACATGCAATTACACTAATATTATTTGTAGAACTATTATTCATTGTAAGTTCTAATCTCACAACACTATCACAACCATTTATATCTGAATAAAGATTTATATATGTTCCACTAGTGTTATAAGTAATTCCGTCCCAAGAATAACTATCACAAGCTGAAATAATAATATCATTTATTGAACTATTATGAATGATAAGATTTAAAACAACAGTACTGTCACATCCATTTGATCCATTATAAATATGAGTATATAGCCCTGTGGAGTCATACATAATGCCATCCCACGAATAACTATCACACGAAGTAGCATTAATATTATTAATTGAGCTATTGTTAATTATTAAATTTAAAATAACTGTACTATCACAACCATTTATATCCGAATATAGATTTGTATATGAGCCACTAGAATAATAAGAAACACCATCCCATTCATAACTATCACAAGATGAAACATTAAGATTATTTATTGAAGAATAATGAATTGTTAAATCTAAAACTATAATACTATCACAACCAAGCATTGTTGTTAAAGTATCATAATTTACTAATGAAGAATCTAATACTAAACCATTCCACATGTAATTATCACAAGCAACAATAGAAATATTTGTATAAACTGTTGTACAAATACATGAAATTGTTTCAGTAAAAATCTGGACATCTACATCATTAAGTTCTGATATAATTGTTGAAACAAAGTTTAATAATCCCTGGTTAGGGTTAGTAAATAGATTATAAATTGTAACACTTGAACTATTGCCATATGCTGTAAAATTATTACCATCATTTACTGAAAGAGCAAATATTGAAATTCCTCCACCTAAATTATTACTGATAGTAAAATCTCCTAGTACTAAACCACTTATAGGATCAATAGCTTGTAAAACAACTTTTTCTGAAGATATAATAGTTTCAACAATTAAATCTGCATTAATAGAGGTTGGTCCAAAGCTCATTATTGCATCTCCAATATTATCACCAATTGATAATGATAATAAATTAAAATACCCACCATCAGAAACAAATAATGCAGAATCCATATCAATTTCTAGAGAATCCTGTAAAACAGTAATTGTTAAATCAGAAAGACTATCACAATCAGTATTTGACAATACAATATCAACACTTGGTGAAAAAGGAACACATGCAACAATATTTAAATCAAGAACAACCGTACTATCACATCCGTTTAATCCAGCATAAATATTTGTATAAACTCCGGTATTACTATATGTGACACCATCCCAATCATAAGAAAAACATACAGATTTATTAATATATATATTAGAACTATAATTTACAGTAAGATCTAATGTAACACTACTATCACAGCCATTAATATTTGAATATATATTTGTGTAAATACCAGTTGAATCATATACAACTCCATCCCATAAGAAATTATCACATGATGTTTGTGTAAGTGTTAATTCAGTACTATTACTAATACTTAAGTTAAGAGTTACAGCACTATCACAGCCATTAATATCTGTATATAAATTTGTATAGATTCCTGTAGAAGAATATGTAATACCATCCCAAATAATTGAATCACAAGTAGAGATATTTAGAGTATCAATAGAACTATAATGAATTGTTAAATTAAGAATAACAATACTATCACAGCCATTAACATCTTGGTAATAGTTAGAATATATTCCAGTTGTATCGTAAAGTACACCATCCCAATCAAAGTAATTACATGAATTTCTATTAGTATTTGTAATAGTACTATAGTTAATTGTAAGATCTAAAGTAACTGTACTATCACATCCATTTATATCTGTATAATAGTTAGTATGAATTCCTGTAGTATCATATATAATACCATCCCAATCATAGCTATCACAAGTTGCAATTTCTAAAGTATCAATAGAGCTATAGTTAACTGTTAAATCTAAAATAACAATACTATCACAACCATTAATATCTGTATATTGGTTAGAGTACATACCAGTTACGTCATATGTGACATTATCCCATATATAAATATCACATGAGCTTTGTACTAATGTAGAAATTGAAAAATAATTGATTATAAGATCTAAAGTAACTATACTATCACAGCCATTAATATTTAAATAATTATTAGTATACAATCCTGTAGAATTATATGTAACACCATCCCAATCATAACTATCACATGAATTAATATTTATAGTATCTATGGAACTGTAGTTAACTTTTAGGTCAATAGTAACAATACTATCACATCCATAAATATCTGTATAATTATTAGTATAAAGCCCTGTTGTATCATAAACATCTCCGTCCCAAGAATAAGTATCACATGCTTGTTCAACAAAAGTTAAAATATAAGCATTATTAATAGTCAGATCTAAAATAACTGTACTATCACAACCATATATATTTGAATATAAATTAGTGTAAAATCCTGAAGAATCATATGAAATACCATCCCAATTATAAGAATCACATGATGTTATTTCAAGAGTATCAATTGAACTATAATTAATAATAAGATCTAAAATAACTGTACTATCACAACCATTAATATCAGTGTAAATATTGGTGTAAATATTTGTAGAATCATATGTAATACCATCCCAATCATAACTATCACAGGATGTTATTTCAAGAGTATCAATTGAACTATAATTAATAATAAGATCTAAAATAACTGTACTATCACAACCATTAACATCTGAATAGATATTAGTATAAATATTTGTAGAATCATATGTAATACCATCCCAAATATAACTATCACATGATGTAACTGAAATTCCTTGTGATGAACTATAATTAATAGTTAAATCTAAAGTAACTATACTATCACAACCATTTATATTAGTATAAGAATTCTTATAAATACCTGAGTTAAGGTAATAAATTCCATCCCAGAAATAATTATCACAAGATGTTATAAGTAGCGTATCAGATGTACTATAGTTAATTGTTAAATCTAAAGTAACTGTACTATCACAACCATTAATATCAGAGTAAAGGTTAGTGTATAATCCTGTAGATGTATATAAAACCCCATCCCATAAATAAGAATTACACTCTGTAACAGATAAAGTTTGTGATAAACTATAGTTTATAGTTAAATCTAAATTTACTGTACTATCACAACCATTAATATCAGAATATAAATTAGTATATAATCCTGTTGTATTATAAGTAACTCCATCCCATAGATAAGAATCACAAGCAGTAGCTAAAATAGTATCTATTGAACTACTATTTATTGTAAGATCAAGAACAACTGTACTGTCACAACCATTAGAATTCATTGTATTAAATACATAAAATCCAGATTGAACATATGTTGTATTTGGATAATAATTCCAAATATAATTATCGCAAATACTGACAACAACAGTATCATTTGTACTATTATTAATAGTTAAATTTAATATGTTTATTTCAGGACAATTGTTAATATTTAATGTGGTATCATAATACGTTCCAGAAATGTAGTAAGTATTACCTCTCCAATTATAATTATCACAATCAGTAGCTGTTGAACTATTTGTAGTAGAGTAATTTACGGTTAAATTTAGAGTTACAGTACTATCGCAACCAACTGAATTTATTGTACTGTAAGAATAAGAACCACTTGTAAAATAGGTTACTCCGTTCCATAATAATGAATCACAAGTAGAAATTGTAATATGATTATCGGTAGAATTATTAATTGTTAAATCTAATACAACGGAACTATCACAGCCATTTACATCATTGTACACACGAGTATAAATACCAGTAGAATCAAAAACTATTCCATCCCAAGTATAACTACCACAATTTGTATGGGTAAGTAAAGTTGATGAAACATAATTAACCGTTAAATCTACTGTAACTATACTATCACAGCCGTTTGCATCGGTAAATGTATTGGTATGTACACCTGAAGAAGTATATGCTACTCCATTCCATAAATATGATTCACATGCATCAATAAGTAGTGTGTCGTGATTACTTGAATTGATTGTTAAATCTAAATTATAAGTACTATCACAGCCATTTATTGTAGTAAATCCATATTGATAGATACCAGATATTGTATGAATGACACCAGCGTATTCATAACTATCGCAAGCATTTATTGTTAGGAAAGCATTAAAACCAAAATTTACTGTAAGGTTAAGAACAACTGTACTGTCACAGCCATTATGATCTATATAAGAGTTAGTATAATAACCACTTGTAGTGTAAAAAACACCATCCCAAATATAAATATTACAAACTGTTANGTCAGTAGTGTCAAGCGAGTTATTGTTTATTGTTAAATCTAATACAACGGAACTATCACATGAATTAACATCTAAATAAGTATTTGAATATAGACCGCTAACTGTGTATGTAATACCGTCACCGTCCCAATAATATGAATTACAAGAAATAATACTTGTGGTATCAGTAGAACTGTTATTTATAGTTAAATCTAAACTGACAGTACTATCACATCCATTTATATCTATGTATGTATTAGTGTAATTACCTGAAGCTGGGTAAGAAACTCCATCCCAAACATAAGAATCACAAGAAGTAATTGCAAATGTATTTGATGAACTATTATTTATAGTTAAGTTGAGAACAACTGTACTGTCACAACCATTAACTGTAAGAGAATTCCATAAATATACTCCTGAAGATGTATAATTTGAATTTGGATAATAAGACAACCAGTTGTAAGAATCACACGCTATAACGTTTATTGTATCAACAGTACTGTAGTTGACTATTAAGTAAAGTATTGCCGTACTATCACATCCATTGATGTTAGTTAAATTTTCATTATAAACCCCAGAGCTAGTATAAGTATTACCATGCCAAGAATATGATTCGCAAACTGTTAATGTATCATAGCCATATGTTCCATTATCAATTGTAAGATTTAGTCTTACAATACTATCACAACCATTTGAGCTGGTAAAAATAGTATCATATGTATTAGTTATGTTTAAAGTGTCTCCATACCAAACATACTCACTGCATGAAGTAATAAATGATTCATCTATAACAGTATTATTAATAATAAGATGTAATGTAACTAAACTATCACAACCAAGATTGGTTTGATAATTGTTAGAATAGAAACCACTTGTATTATAAGTGACTCCATCCCAAATATATTCATCACAAGAATTAACAGAAACAATTTCATCATAAGACTGACCAATTGTAACATTTAAAGTAGTAATACTGTCACAACCATTTATAGTAGTATCTGAGAAAGTATAAATCCCACTTGAAAGAAAAACATTTCCATTCCAAACTAATGAATCACATTCACTAAATGAGAGATCTAATGCATAACTATCATTTACAGTTAAATCGAGGCTAACCGTACTATCACAGCCGAATATATTAGAATATAAATTTGTGTAAACTCCAGAAGAGGTATAAGTAATTCCATCCCAATGATAACTATCACAAGCAGTGATAACATTAGTTTCATTAGTAACAGGATTGATTGTTAAATCAAGTACAACAATACTATCACAACCTAAAATACTTGTATAATTATTAGTGTATAAACCTGTTGAGTAATATGTAACACCGTCCCAATCATAGCTTCCACATTCAGTTATTGAAAATGAACTCGAGTAACTACTATTTATTGTGAAATCTAATGTTAGAGAATAACTACATCCACTAGTTGTTGTATCACTGATTAAATAAATACCCGATGTAGTATAAGTAAGTCCATTATAAACAATACTATCACAAGATGAAATAGATATTGTTGAGTCAATACTATTATTAATTGTTAAATATAATGTACGCGAACTATCACAGCCATTTATAGTTGTATCAGGATATATATATGTACCACTTGAAATAAGCCACTCTCCGTTTAAGCCAGTAGTAGAATCACAAGAAGTTATATACCAATCATCTGAGTAACTATTATTAATTGTAAGATCAAGAACTACTGTACTATCACAACCACCTAAATTAGTATAGATATTAGTATAGATATTAGAACTTGTATAGTTACTACCGTCCCAAATATAATTATCACATTCAACAACTGTAAAAGTGTCTATTGTACTATTTGTAATATTTAAAGTTAAGTTAACAGTACTGTCACATCCATTTGAATCCGTAAATGTATTAGATAGTATTGAAGAGGAAGTGTATGTAACTCCATTCCAAATATAACTATTACAAGAACTAATTGAAACTGCATTTATTGAACTATTATTAATCGTCAAATCAAGAGTAACTGTACTATCACAACCAACCGAATTAGGTGTAACATAAGTATATGAACCACTAGTATAATAAGTAACTCCATTCCATACTGATGAATCACAAGAGGTTATTGTTGCACTGCTCGATGAGCTATTATTTATAGTTAAATCTAGAAAAACTATACTATCACAACCATTTGAACCAGAATACGTATTTGTATAAACTCCTGTAGAATCATAAATAACTCCATCCCAAGTATGAGAATCACATTCAGTAACTTGTAAAGTATCTTTAATTGTATAATTTATAGTTAAATCTAATGTAACTGTACTGTCACAATTATTATGATCCGTGTATACATTAATATACTGTCCACTAGTTGTATAAGTAACTCCATCCCAATCATAACTATCACATTCAGTAATGGAAACTGTATTTATTGAACTATTATTTATAGTTAGATTAAGTGCAACCGCACTATCACAACCAACTGAATTTGTTGTAACATAAGTATATAAACCACTTGTATTATAAGTAACCCCATTCCATTCTAATGAATCACAAGCAGTTGATGTAACGCTACTAAATGTACTATTATTTATAGTTAAATTAAGAGAAACCGTGCTATCACAACCGACTGAATTT